>Ga0099825_1000988_pt1 | contig 34407 bp, 15 predicted proteins | sample SiratroredBW_FD_76838 | JGI IMG/M metagenome (GOLD analysis project Ga0099825, IMG submission 76838) | Root nodule microbial communities of legume samples collected from California, USA - Siratro red BW | ecosystem: Host-associated > Plants > Roots > Nodule | place: USA: California | collected...
TATAATATTTTTTTTTATATATATATATATATATATATATATATATATATATATATATATATATATTAATGGATCAATAAACACAATCCTTGGAGTAAATAGACTCAAGTAACTCAGTTTGTCATTCTACAAAAGGTAAATCAATAACACAAACACACGTAACTTTTTAATCATAAAAAGTTCTGGTTAAAATTTATAGATGAAATGGTTAACTTGAAACTTTTATCATATAGATTTGGAGTGATTTATCAACAAATCTCAACTATTTATATTATAATTTTGACTCTCTAAATTAATGTTTAATTAATTTTTTAACTTATTCGTTCTTTTGATGATGCGTATATTTTATCATGTTTTAATGCTTAACCTTATCTGACGAAAATACAAAATAAAAAAGAAACTATTGGAGCTTACATTTATCATATGTTTTTTTTTTCATTAAACTTATAATTTTACTTTAATAACTTGTAATTAAAGATTGGCACTGAAAGCTAAAGTAAATTACCAAAACGGAACACGGATTTTAATTTGTGGACAATTACATAAATGCCTAAAAAAAATACTAATCATGACCAGTGATGGTTTGGTTGACACAAAGTAATGAACATGTCTAGGTCTAGCGAAGGGATAAAAGGAATTGTTGACAGAGAAGAATTAGAATATGAATTTTGTTTCTCTTAAAAAATATACCCACATGTTCTAAAGTACAACCATACACACTCGACCAGCACTACGTAGGATATAAATATAAACATAAATACTAAATTGGCATGATAAAAAGTGGAGGAGAAATGTATTTTGATAAATAAACTTTGTACGAGTTAAAAAAAGAAAAGAAGGATATGAGTATTTTGTAACATAATTGAAAATGGAAACAAAAACACGTTTGTTGTTTAATAATGAAGTGTGGTTTCCACCAAAATGATGGCCAATGAGTTTCTTCTGAGGAGAACAAATTACAGTAGGCTAAGCTGACTCTGTACACTAGAGGACCATACTTTATAATCAATCTATAATAGATAGACAGAGAAGACAAGAGAGAGAAGAAGAAGAAGAAGAAGATGAAGAAAAAAAGACTACCACACCACTTCTCTGTAATTTCGTAACCACGATTCGGCTGTCTCCGGCACCAAAAAAAAAAAAAAGCTTTTTGGAGCGAAAGGAGGGAACAAAAGAGAGAGAAAGAAAAACCGGTCTTGTGTTCTGTAACTGAAGCAGTGAGAGGGAGTTAAAAGCACATGAGATAAATTCTGTGGCAGGATCGTTACGAGAAGCAAAAAGGAGGAAACTTGTTAATTCTTCATCATTACTTACTCACTCACTCACTCGCGTATAACTGTCTTGTCTCGCCATCTATTTCTCTCTCCTTTGTAATCGTGGGGTAATCTCATCTCATATTTCTCACTCTGCACCTGCTTTCAGCTTTGGCTTCTCTTTCTCCTCTTCTCTCTGTGCGACGTCGTTTTGAATGGCACATCTGGAAGCTGCTGTCCGAAGTGTGCCCAGTTCTCAGCCGGAAACAGGTCAATGGCTTATGCTTCGTTGGGATTTTATGGACCTTGCTCTGCTTGGTTGCTTAGAAAGTTTAGCAAATAAAACCAAGTGGTTGTGTGTCTTTTTTTTTTAATGTTTGAAGCAGTTTCTGAGGTTCTCAACGAGGTTTTTTGTGGTTTTGAGGAACTTGGGTCTGAACGGTTTTGGTTCAATTGTTGATGTGTTGTGTCTTCCTTACTGGGCTGTGTTGGAAGGGGAGTGAAGGGGAGAAGTTGTTTGCTTTCCGAGAAACCACGCAGAGCATTGGCTTTCATTTGCGAAAGCGAGGATCTTACTTAATTGTTTTGATTTGTGTTGGGTTAGGTGTGGAAGATGGTGATCTGTACACGCAGCTATGGAAGCTATGTGCGGGGCCTTTGGTGGATGTTCCTCGCGAAGGGGAGAGAGTTTTCTACTTCCCGCAGGGTCACATGGAACAAGTATGTTTTTCTTTTGGGTAGCTTTCGGGATTTTGTTTGCTTTGAAATTTACCGGAGTTTTGGTCTTTTTTTTTTCGGCAGTTGCAAGCTTCGACTAATCAGGGACTGAACCAGGAGCTGAGCCAGCAAATTCCTCATTTCAATCTCCCGTCAAAGATTCTCTGTCGTGTTGTTCACATTCAGTTGTTGGTAATTTTTTCTTTACCTTTCATTGCATGTTTATTATTGTGATTCTTGTACTTATCATAAGATTTTATGTTAATTTGTAGGCGGAACAAGAAACAGATGAAGTTTACGCTCGTATCACTTTGCTTCCGGAGTCAAATGTGAGATTATACGTGTTTCCCATCAATTTTTTTTTTTGTTTCGGTCTTATGGATCCGTTTAGTCACCCTGAGAGAACTTGATTGGTTTCTGATGGGTTTGTTTTGTATTTTGCTTGCTTTACGATTTCCTCTGCGCCTGTGAAATAGATAATGCTAAAGGAAAATAGTTTTTCAGGTTGGAAGTTGAGAGTATTTTTTCTATGGAGTTATCTCTGTTTATTTTTGTGGTTTTATTCAGCAAGATGAGCCAACGAGTCCAGACCCAAGTCTACCCGAGACCCAGAAACAGAATTTTCACTCTTTTAGTAAGATATTAACTGCATCTGATACCAGCACCCATGGAGGGTTTTCAGTTCTGCGGAGGCATGCTACCGAGTGTCTGCCTCAATTGGTAATTACCTCTCTGAGTTTCCTTTAGCCTCTATATATTTAATGAAAACCCAACTTTCCTGATTCTCACGCTTGCTACTTTTGTGTATATATTCTAGGACATGACCCAAACTATCCCCACTCAGGAATTGGCAGCAAAGGATCTTCATGGGTTTGAGTGGAAGTTTAAGCATATATTCAGAGGTAACTTTGCTTTAATATTCTAAGTCTTCTTTGGGGATTTATGATCTGGACCCATGATTGGTATGAAATAAAATTAAGGCGAGTGAGCGTAAATTTTAGATCTACTATTTTTCTTGTGGCCAATTTAGTTCTCCCATTGTGTAAACATGATCAGGTCAACCAAGGAGGCACTTGCTCACAACTGGCTGGAGTACATTTGTGACATCCAAGAGACTTGTTGCTGGAGATGCTTTTGTGTTTCTAAGGTTTTTAATTGAGGAGCCTTATTGAATTATTATTTCTGATTTTGTTTCATCTGTTGTGGTGGTGTGAACTTTTTTGGTCTTGACATGATTGTTGCAGGGGAGAAAATGGCGAACTGAGAGTTGGTGTTAGGCGTGTAGCACGACAGCAAAGTCCGATGCCTTCTTCTGTGATATCAAGTCAAAGCATGCATCTTGGAGTGCTTGCCACTGCCTCTCATGCATTTTTGACCAGTACCATGTTTGTGGTATATTACAAACCCAGGTGGGTAAACAAGTTGAAATTTGTTTTTGGTGCCATGAAGCTTATAATTAAAATGTAACATAATGTCTAACCCTTGGTCCACATGCCTTTTGATACATTCAGAACTAGCCAGTTTATCATTGGTCTAAACAAATATCTGGAGGCAGTCAACAAGTTTTCAGTTGGCATGCGTTTCAAGATGAGATTTGAGGTGGAGGACTCACCTGAGAGAAGGTATCTATTTTAGTACACAGCAAATTTTCATAAGCACTTTATTGTTGGTCCCTTGTTGTCATATTACTTTAATTTTTTGGTCAGGTTTTCTGGTACTATTGTTGGGGTTGGGGATGTATCTCCAGGATGGCGGAACTCTCAGTGGCGTTCATTGAAGGTTGAACTTATACCTACATTTTTCCATCTAAATTCTTATTCTGTTTCGGTTTAGCATTTATAATGTTTTCGCCTTTCAGGTTCAATGGGATGAACCAGCAATAATTCCAAGGCCAGAGAGGGTTTCTCCGTGGGAGATAGAGCCTTTCGCTGCTTCCACTGCTTTGAATGTCCCTCAACAAGTGGTGAAGAGCAAAAGGTCCAGGCCTCCAGAGGTTTCGTCTTCTGGTACTAGATCCTTTACCTAACTTTTCTTAATTAGACTAAACATATTGTAGTAGGATAAAATAAGATAAGGTAAATTCAGTTTTTTTTTTTTTTCTTAGCTTTTGAAAAAATCAGATGAGATACTTTGTATGAAAGTTGAAGAGCATAAAGTAAATTCTAATTGAAGAAAAGCTTCATTTATTTTATGTAATTATTTTCTTAATTTTTTGAAAAATAAAGGTATCTAAACATGTCCTTGGTTGTTTATGGATTAAATGAGCATTGACTTAAATTATGTGATGATCGGATGTAGAAATTGGCCCCAATTCCCCTGCTGCAGCTTTGTGGTATCATGGACCATCCTTATCCCATGACCCTACTGCATTGGGTGGCACTTCAGAGGTCCAAAGCAATGAAAGCCAAGTTATATGGTCTACAAGGATGAAAGAAATTAATGTGAATCCTATGAATGGTAACAAGAGCAGCTCCAGCAGAGTCCGTGTGGAAGGAATGTGGCCTTCTTCCCCACATTTGAGTGTCTCTTCCAACCTTTTTCCGGACCCCAAAAACAGCAAAGCTATGACAGCACAATCCACTGTCTCTGGGTATGCCCCTGTTTCATCTAGGCCGAATGATGATTTGGCACATGATCCCGTGGAATGTGGTAAAAGAAGTGAGAATCCCATGGACTGTTGGGTATTTGGAGTTAATTTGACTAACAATTTTACTAATGTTGCCCTTCCTGATAAAGAACTGGGATGTCCAGCTATAATAATTCCTAGTGGTCCCAAAGATTCTATTCCTTTTGCTGCATGTGAAACTCAGGCTGGTCAGAATCACAATTATTCACTGTCCAATAAGGTGCAGAAGCAAATTATTTCTGATGGATCACCCAGTGAGAGACACGCCAAGCAGGCCACAGTACCATCCACCAGGACTCGGACCAAGGTACTATATCTTCCACCCTAAGACTGATATTCTAAAGATTCCTTTTCCTATTTTCTACTATGTCAAATATATTAAAATAAAACCTATGCATAGCACAAGGATATTTGTCTAGGTCAATGTTAGGGTAGGATATTGAAACTAACATTTTTTTTTTTTTAATTTATTTTTGGAATATAATTTGATTCTTTTTGCATAATTTGTATCACATGTTGAGCGTTGTTGTTTGAGAAGGTGCAAATGCAAGGTGTTGCTGTTGGTCGTGCAGTTGACCTCACTGTCCTAAAAGATTATGATGCTCTCATAGACGAGCTTGAGAAAATTTTTGATATTAAGGGGGAGCTTCGAATGCAAACCAAATGGGCTATTACTTTCACTGATGATGAAAATGACATGATGCTCGCTGGTGATGATCCATGGACGTAAGTAATTTTAGCGATATTGGCTTTACCTTCAACTTTATCTGATTCATAAAAACTAGACTTTAATTGTCTTCTTTTTCATCCTTCCCTTCAGTGAGTTCTGTTCTATGGCGAAGAGGATTTTCATTTGCTCAAGGGAAGATGTGAAGAAGTTGAAAAGCAAGCATTCGGCCTGTTCATCAGAGGGTGAGGAGACTTTGCTGAGCCAAGATTCACAGAATAGGGAAGAAACTCAGCAAGTCTCTTGCGATTTGACAGCTTAATCTTTTTAGCTTTTTTTTTGGTTTGGGAGGGGTTTAGGGTGCTTGATGGTTTGAATTGCTTAATTTGATGCGACTTTAAATTTTAGAGTAGTGAACGTGTGTAAGTGGACTAATACAATATAACTACATTTAGGCACTTTTATATTTGTGAATACCTTTTTTGGGGTGGTACCATCTGCATAAACAAGCATGCCTCTTCTTTTTCTCCCTTTGAGTTATTTGCCTTTAATGGGTTAGGCATGTTCTGATTGATTGAATAAATATTGTTGGGAAATGACATTACCAACGACAATGCCACGAATTGGTACCAAATTTACGTGGTTAAAACTAATTTGAAACATTATTAGATTGGCTCTTTTCGTTACTGATGTTACAATTCATACCGAAACAAATAACAGTGCCCGTTCTCGTGTTATCAAAATAATTGGCATAACATTTAAATGTTTCCGTGTTGGGTAACGACCCAACACTTAACTTTGTTTGGAATTTTTTTCGTATATCCATAATTTTACCGTTATAATCATGATGCAGCATATTCACGACGCTTTCCCTGATAGCAGTATGAAAGTATGGTTAATATGGAGGTTAATTTTATTATAATAAGATTGCCTTTTTTTTATGGATAACTGTAATCTAAATAAAAAGAACCGTCCATAAATAAAATAAAAGTGATTATGATATATAGTTTTTTCATCATGAGTTGTTCTTGTCTTTCATTTAAAGTATTTTCTAAAGCTGTTAAATAAAATTAAAGCATATTCAATGATGATACGTAACGAGAAATTTATTCCATGTGCGCCGGAGAATGTCACTTTTCCAGATGTTACACATTTAAAGACAGGTTATACAAATGTTTGTGCGAATATAGAATTATGTTTCTTGCATTGTTTAACTGGTAAGTTGCCTAAATATTTGAGGCTAAGATTGTTTCCAACAATATCCTCAAAAAATAGGGAAGATTGCTTTTGAAAATGGCATAGTCAAAGGAAGTGTTCTCATAAGAGGTCAAAAGGAAGTGTGTTGTTTTAAGTGCAATAATCAGACAGCCTTCTTTTTCCCTTTCAAAATTGGGTCTCACAGGAGCACTACAACACTTTGTGCTTTGCCTTTTCTTTTTCTATCTATTATCTTTATGTTATTATGTCTTCAAATCCTCTAATTATATTTTTTTCTCATTCTACCCTTTTTTTATTAGTTTAGTCAAATTTAGTAGGGTTGTTTCTCTTCCTTAGTCAAAATTTTGTAAATTTATATCGCTGTTGATGGTTTAAATGTGTCATTTTTTAACAATGTGTAAATTTCAGCGCAAGCATTTTAATAATACGCCTAGAATAATAATCTATTGTTCAAAGTCATACACGTGTACAGATAAAACAAAATGACAACCGTCACATATTTGTTTTTATACGACATATGATTAAATATTATTAATTACTTTATTTTAATTTTAAAATTTAAATACCCAGTACTAGAATTTTTAGAACCACATAATAATTTCCTCTACTTTAAATAAGTCCGCATGCAATTTAAGGTATACTTTGATAACTTTCTTTTATAAATATTCATTTTTCAATGTTACTGGAAATGAATTAATTTGCTGCTGTAAAATAGAAACAGCCATAACTACTACTTATATATGAGTTACAATTGCACGAATCTTAAATCTTTTCTAGGGTTGATGACAGTTATGCTTAACATTTCCCTTACAATAATTATACCATTCAGGTTTAAATTCATGAATATATGTGGGTAGATATCTCTAAATTTAATTTTAGGATTAAATCTGATTTTGTCCTCATAAAATGAATATTCTTTGATTTTAGTTTTTATAAAAATGAATATTTATTTATTTTTATTCATTAAAATTATAAATTATTATTTTTAGTCCCCTTAATATCAATGAAATTTAGTTTTAGACATTGTATACAAATATTTGATTTTCATCTTTTCAGAATTTGAAATTATTATTTTTCCTTTAACATCTATTTTACATATGATTATTTTAAAAATTTATTTAAATAACACTTGTCAAAGTAAAGTTATTTTTTAAACATATCACATGCTAAACCTTTTATTTAACCCATGATTAGATAACAAATGTATGGTAATACTATGGATAAAAAAATAGTTTATTTCCAATTTGTGAGGAAAAGAAAACACCTTATATTTTATAGAAATCAAAATGCTTTTTTTTTTTTTTTTACTTTATAAAAAATAGGTTGTGATTATTAAAGTGGAGGCAATGGCCATCATGTTTTGATGAAGATGGTGAAAATTGAATGCATATTAAATTAGTCAAGACAACACAATCTAAGTGGGACCTTTTTATGATTTCCCAATAAGTGTAGAGCTAAATATAGGTGATATAACATAAGATGAATCAAAAGGTAAAACAAGTAATCGATGTTGAAGCATCTTCAGTTTTTCTTGCATCACAACACCATCACCTTTTCTTTCCATGTTTAAAAGCTGTTACTTCTATAATCTTTTTCAAACATAACGCCTTCATTCATTTTCTAATTTATCTTTGCGTTAACTATTTTATAACTAGAATTTTCAAATAAATATAAAATTGTTCTCAAATTCTTAAAAATATGTTTCAGTCTTTTAAATTTTAAAATACAACTACATTTTCACAGACTCATTAGTAACTAAAAATCGACTTTTGAAAAGCAATTTAACCTTTCAAATTCATGACTTAAGTACGATCAACTTTTTTTTTTAAATTTTATGATTAATTTTTCTTAAAAAAATTTAGACACCAAAATCATTATTATTTCAAATTTCAAAAACTAAAAATACAATCAACTCTAAAAAATTCACCACTTTTCCTTAAGATTTAGTTAAAAAAAAATAATACAACTAAACAAAACCCGGCAGCGTCGGCTACTCCCCAAATATTATTATAGTTTAAACATTCATTAATATGCTTCTCATGTATTATTTTGATATTTTAATTTGAAGTAAAATTTATAAATAAAAAAATGGTTAAAATTATAATATATAATTTTTAATGATATAATAGGTCAAATTTAAAATTTTAAATAAACATATAATGTTAAAGTTTACCTTATTTAAAATTAATAAAAAAAACGACGTTTATAATTGTGTTTCTAAATAAAGGAAAACATATTACATTTATTACCATCCTTAGTGCTACGATAAATAATGAATTAAAATTTAATCCTAACTTAAAATATCATCACTGGTTAATTAACAAACAAACTTTACGAGTATTGCAAAATATTGTCAAGAATATAATATCATGTTAGTCATACTACAGTTCGCATTTAGATGTAGCAATAATAGCAACAACAATAATGATAATATTTTTTTATGTACGAGAGATTATTTAAAGATAAACGAAATTCTCATAAATAAAAATGTTATCATATACAAAATGGAAAATTCTTTTATGGTACCACCTGCGAATTGTGTTTTGTCTAGGGTCTGAGGCCACTTGAACCCACTGAGCAAGAAGGAGGTTTTGTTTCAAAATTCACATTTTTATGGGCCTTGTGTAACTTGGCCCATATAAAGAATTCGCATTTTTTAACTTGGCCCAAACTGCCATCCTACTTAAACCCAATTTCAATTTCAATTTCGTGGGCTAACCTTTTACAATTTTAGGTAAAAAAAAATACCAATTGGGCCAATCAGGTACCTTAGGAAATGTTCAACCAAACCTATTTGATAGGTAATGGGTTAGGCTGACCAACAATTCTGTAATCAATGGAAAAAATATGATTTGGTTCGGTTTTCATACCTTATTTCTTAGGTTACGGCAACCTACTTGCAAGCTTAAAGTTAAACTTAGGCATTTATAAAATTAATAAAACATTAATATTATATACGATACGTGACCATATCTCATGTTTTCTCGTATTTAAACACTTCATCGAGATCACATAATGAATTTTAGACTTTTCTTTAAGAAATTCAATCTTTACTAAAGTACTTATAAATCCGTTAAGTAAAATTTGGAGTTGAAATTAATTTTCATAAATTTAATTGTACTCTTGAAGTTGGAATTTAATTGTAGAATGGTAAATTAAATTTCCTTATAAAAGGAGGCGTTAAGTTAAAATAATAAGTAGCATATATTAATTAGATTCAAGGTGTTATCTATATTATTTAATTTTCATTTAAGATGATTGAATTAATCGATATAAAAAAAAATTAAGATAAGTAAGATACCCTAACTTAAAAAATTATAATATTTTAAATCATTGTAGGTGGTAAATAAGTTCAAATTGGTGAGTTTAAAAAATGTGCCGGAAATTTTGGTTTACGAAATTGGTGGAAACATTGTCAATACCAAATCAGAACGATTATTTAAAAATTGTTTGGATGTTGATTTGAATTGTTATAGATATAGAAATGTGAAATCGCTTAATTTAGTTAATGAAGCTTATTATCAACATTGCGAGTATTAAGAAATCTGATGGTTACAACTAATTTGATGGTAACATGAAGCTTTTAATACAAAGAGGAAAGATTGAAAATAATTCTTTTATATTATTTTGACGAATAAAGTATTGATGTTTCTTATTTTATTATTGCATAAAATCGTACAAAACAACACAAAGGATGAGAAAACTTTTGTTTGAATAAGCAAAAGTGGTAGCACAGAGAAATAAGTTAAATTATATTGAAAGTTAGGTCTGTGTAGAGACAAAGCATTGCTTATCGGAGTTAATATTGAAAGGTATAAGACAATTGTACATGGGACAATCATTCCTCAAACCTTACAACGTACAATCTTAAGATAGCTTCCTTCAAAACGTACTTTTAACTAAACCACGTCTTCACAAAAAAATCACGTTATTCAAACTTGTTATAGATCACCAACCCTTATAAGTTATTCAGAAAATAATATTTGTATTCTTTCCAAACTTTAGGGTTAAGCTATCTCAACTAACAATTATGATCAAGAAATATAAACTTTGTAAAATAATATCAAATCTTCATTAATATAAGGATTTTATAAAACTTCTCCACAATAACCTTTTCTTCCTGTATTGTTTGCAAGAACTTGATAATTGTTGAAGTCGTTACCTTAGACTTAAGTTTATAATAACTGAACCTAAAATCTATATATATATATATATATATATATATATATATATATATATAATACTTATTAGAGAGAGTACCATTTAATTATCACTTAATTTTTATATTCATTAATATTTTTTTTTCTCACTCACTTTATTAATCTTACTTACTTAATTCTCAAAATATCTTTTATAGATAAATCTCTCACTAAACTTTAAAACTATACCAATTCAGATATTCAAATACTCATATTCAGATTAAATCAATTACAATCCATCTTATCAAAACACGAGTTCAAATATAAGTAAAAACAATTTTCTTTATTTTTATTTTTTGCAAACAAAATGGTTTTAAAAAAGATTTTTATAGATTTTTGCACTGTTAAATTAAACTTCTGCATTATTACTGAATGACTGTCTGCAAGTGTCGGTGCTGTGTCCCATATGCAGCTGTATACTGTAGCTCTTAAGTTCATCATTTTGTCTTCTATCAACAAAATCAAATAGTGTCGCTGCACCTAATGAAGAAAGGGGTCACATTTGTGTGTAAAAAATTGAAAAATGTTATATATCAAATAATTCATAAAGCAATATATTATTTTCATTTTTATATTGTTATTATATGTCATAATAATAAAAAAACACATAAAGTGACAGTGTATAGATTCTTATATCTGTATGACATTTTTTAAAAATTGACACGAGCTTAATAAAATAGATAAGTCATGTTTTACCTACACATAACTTGTCAATTAAAGAACAAATTTCTCCTTATATTGTAAATTTCGAGCTCATAACAAATCAATTAACTAAATTAATAAACTGACAGTTTTGTTATCAACCTTTTTCTGTGTGAGTGGCATTTTGTAAACACTGACACACCTTATAATCAATGTATATTTTCAAACTAATCCTTAAATATTTTGAATACCAAATACTAATTTAAGCAGCAGATAATCTTTTACATATACTTTTCTCATCTCCCAATCAAAGATCCGAAATAAAAAATTCGAAAACCGAAAAGTAATACATCAAAACATAACATTAGGGAAGACTCTTTCAGATTCATACAATAACATAAACCAATTCAAAATATAAAACTACTATAAAAACTAAAATAAAAAGCAAATATTTTACAGAAATTAAAACAAAATAAAAAGAATAAAAAAAATAAAAAGTTAGAAGGACTACAAAATAAAAGATAAAATACGATTGTATTTGATATCCTAAAATTATATTTAAGTTTAAAATTAAAAATATATAAAAGGTAATCTAAAAGAAAAACTATATGAAAAAATTGTTCTAATCAAATGAGTGTGTTATTTATATATTCTGCTTTACTTTATATAGTTGTTTGACTTTGAAGTTGTGAGGGTGGTGGGCACAATGATGAATTTTGGCTTGGCTTATTTGACAGAAAAAGAGAGGAAAGAGTGCTTCTTTTGCTTGTCTTTTCAGTGTACCATTCCTAAGCTTGATTTTCGTTTTCTTTCTCCCTCACTCCAGTCATGGAGAGGATCCAGTGCGGAAGAAAACCCTCTGCAGCTTTGAAGATTACTCTGCATGAAATTTCAGTCTTTAGTTAATTTTAATATTTGATAGATTAGATGTATAAAGTATAGAAAAAAATGCATGATCAATTAGATTTGTAAGTTAAAACAAACTAGTATATTTTAACAAGATTTTTGAATGATTTAAACATACAATGATTCTGCAAAAGCAATTTGGTTAAATTAATTTTGTTGTGAAGTGATTTATATTTTCTAAATGAAGGTAGCTATAAAATTTATTATAATTTTTTATTGAAATGTAATGAGGTTGCCTTGATTTACTAATAAATTTTTTTTATAGATTTTTAAAAGTAAAAGCTAATTTATATTTGTTTATAATATATATATATATATATATATATGTATATATATATAATAAAAAAAAGTAGATTACGTCTGATTTATTTTAACAAAAAAAAGGAGACACGCATGTAAAAACTGTAAACAATTATGAAAAGGAATTCATGTTGGACAGACAAGGATATCATAGAGTCAACGTTGAACATGTTCAATGATCTCTCAATTACTAAATAATTGGATAAATTTGTGCCAGCATATCTAACCAACAGTTAGACCTCAGAATGATGATCAGAAGAAAATATATAAATTATCGATACGATAAAAAAAATATTATGCGAAAAGAAAAGTAAATGAAGAGTGTTGGATACTTGTTCATACATTATTAACCTTGATTCGTAAGATTTATGTTTGAATCGACATGTCATGTTACCAATCTCACTCCAACTGTACATGCTCTCTGTTCGTGTAATGTAACTCAATTTCCACCCCAATTTGGTATCCAAAGCGTGTGATATAACCCATTTTCACTATGGGCAAACACTAACAACACAATCTTTTCTTAAAGATAAATTAGCGGAAGGGGTTCTTGTGACGGTGTAATGATAAATATGGGCTCATGCACGTGTCTCCATGGGAGACATATTCACAAAATTTGTGGTACTCAAATAATGGTTCAAGTACACTGCAAGAGAGAAACAGCAGTAGGGTATGTGCAAGATTCATCTTGTTATAAATCTATCCAAGAGATTAGTAACAAAACAGTGCTAGAAGATAAATAAATAGTGTGGAGAGGAGATAAAATTGACAGAAAATAAAAAAAAAGATTGATATATTTGAAAGAGGAAAACAATTTTGGACAAACTTCTATACAAATATATTTTTAAGTCAAAATTAAAATTAACACATAAGTCGTGCAAAAGGTTTACTACTTTTCTAAAACTAACAACACTCATATTTATTTTAATAGGTAAGTATGTATTTGATAAGGTTTTTTGAGGAAATATTCTCTCTTTGAGTTTTATATATAAGATCTGACATAGAAAGGTTTGGTATGAGAATGTAGTAGTATTAGAAGGAGAGAGAAAAATAATAGTGGGAGAAGAAGAAGCAGTGGTGAAGAATGGGTATTGAGGCAGAGAATGAGAATGGAAGCGAGGAGCAGAAGAAGATAGGAAAGTTAGCCTTGTTCTCTATCCCACGAATGGGGTCCCCAGAGAGATCAGGAATGGCGACTCCGCCACTTCACAGCTCTGCAGCTGTTCCTTTTCGTTGGGAAGAAGAGCCGGGAAAGCCAAGGCCATGCAGTGCCCTAATCCCTTTCTCCAACCCCGCCGATTTCGTTCCCAAGTGCTTGGAACTCCCTCCGAGGTTGCTCATACCCTCTCCCTATGTCTCCTCCGCCGACACCTTTCGCTCTCCATCCTTCACTATCACTTCCAACTGCTATGGTTCTGATACCAAGATGCTTGGGGCCATGGTTCTCGCCAAAGCTGAGGGCTTCAAGGACTCTCTCTGGAAAAAAAAGCCCTTCAAACTCAAAAAGAGAGAGGTCACAGGGGCCAGTCATGTCTTTCCTTCTTCTTCTTCTTCTTCCACTGATATTAAGGACACTGACACCATCCCAAGCATCAAACGTTCTGGCGTCTGGGTAAGCTTTTACTCTTCCTAGTTTCATTATATAGTGCTTCACTTGGGACTTCCATTCTTAGCTTGTATTATCAGGGGTTTCACTTAAATAAATTTACTTTTAGTTACCCAAAAGAAATTTGCCACTTTGGGTGGAGTAAAAATTGAAGGGTCATGACAAAGTCATTTTGTGTTAGTGTTTATGTCAGATCTGTGATTAAAAAGTTTAATTTTGCAATGTCTAAAATTTTTTGCAGACAAGTATTTGTGAAGGGTTGAAGCTGGTGGTTCCAGGGAGGAGTAAGAAAGTGAAGAAAAATGAGAGTGGCGGTGGCCTTAAGCCATAGGGTCATATTTTAATTTAATTTTTTTTTGGGGGAAAGCATTGTACGGTGAAAAATGAGTTATGGAGGAGCTAATCGCATGCATGTGTTGATATTTTAGTGTCTGAGATGAGTGTGACATGTAGAAGGGTTGCAGACAGAAAAGCTGTTTCCTCTGATGCTATGCTATAAAACTTGATCCTTGTAACCTGGAAAGTTGTACAGGGTATTTAGTTCACGTGTTTAGTTCGTAAGAATTGTTCTTAATGGAAGCAGGTATTATCATTATCAAAGTCTTCATCTTATCGTGTGCCCGTGGCCCAGGGGAAAATGATATGGACACCCATCACACACTTCACAAGTTTCTTCCTGTTTTGTCGGTACAATATCAACGATCTTAAGTCAGGTCATTGGGCTTAATTAACAAATTAAATATTTTACGCATGCTCTTCGTCATGCAATTTCTTTTAATATTTTTCTTTTACGTCTTTCTCTTTCCTTGCTCACAACACTTCAAAACCATGCTATCAACTTTCTGTATTGCTTTCTTATGAATATTTCATACGCATGTCTATATTTGTAAATCGCCGTGATCCAATTTTTGTGGTTTTTAATGCTTTTCACACAAAGATACTATTTTTGCTTTATAGATGTATTAAATTTGAACTTTTTGTGAATATACTTATTTTAAATATATTTTAGGTTTGATTTCATATATCATTCAAAACTGCAAAACATATTTCGTCGTAAAAAAAAATAAAATTGGTCACGTGATATTGTTGAATTTTTTGATGAGCAAAATGTAGCAGTCACGTTTAATTTTCTATATGTTTCTTTGTTTGGTCGGTTCTTGGCCTATTAGGAAGAATATAGGAAAGAAAAAAAAAATTACAAATAATGATAGATTTTATTTTATTTGGTAGAAGAGAAAAAAAAGGAAAAAGATCTAGAAATAAAAATTATAAAATTACTTTTAATTTTTCATTTTTAGGAAAGAGAAAATAAATAAATAAATTTAAATTTAAGAATAAAAGAGAAATATATATGTCTACTAGATTTATCACTCTCACACACACACACATATATATATATATATATTCTTTATTAAAAACATCAATTTTTTTATCCCTTTTCATTTTATCTCGTTTTTCATGTGAAGAAAATAAAAGCTCAAAATTCATATATAAATTTCAAAACATGCAAATAGAAAAAAAAAACAATAATAATATTTACTTGTAATTATATGATAATTAATGATAATTTTTTCAAGTAAATTCATTTTTTAAAAAATTATACAAATAATTTCTCCCAGATTTTATTTACACAAATAAAGAGTTTATTTGAGACGAAAAAGATTCTCCCTACTCCCACTCTATTCTAATATGTACTAATAGCACGTTGGGTTTTTCATTACCACAAACATTCACGTGTGAGCGAAAAAAGGTTTTTCCTTTCTTGACAATCTCGGGGCTTTATCCACACTTGGCCTAATTGGTTTTCGTTTTCTAGTCCGTAGCCTGTGGGTAACATCAATATCATTTTAATAAAAATTATAAAGGTGACTTCTAAAATCTAACTAATTACTTTCTTTTTATAACAGACAAAAAAAATTGTACACATTATTACTAATTAATTAATTTAGTCATCTCAAGATATATTATAATTATATATTGATTTAAAGCTGTATTTTAGATATGATTACATAAAAAACATCAAGTATCCTTCCAATTATCATTATATCCTCAGTTCGAATTTCAAATAAAATTAGATTTTATTTTTAAGATTTGAAATCTTGAAAATGAAAAAAAAAATTGTAATTAAAAAAGTCTTTTACATAAACACATGACAAATTAAAAATCTTAAGGATGAGTTAAAATTTGCTTATACATGTGTAATTATTAGTTAACAAGCACGTTGCTAGAATGTTTATACTTGTTTAGTATGGTAGGGGATACTTAAATTCTCAGTATTCAAGAGAACCGCCAAGACCTCGTGAAGATGTTATAATGTTTCAGTATCTAAATGCCAACCAGCTTAAACACTAAATAACATCCATGAGTTCACGTATCAAAAAGTCCTTCACATTGATCCATGGAAACAGTTCAAGAAATAATATTTCTAGTACAGCAGAATTAATCAAGCGGCAGAAAAAACTGATATTTCAACCCAACTCATAACTGAAATTAATATGAAATGGAACCACTGACTGATTCCGGAACAGATGAGATCGTCAGACAGGGAAGCTAATCCAATATTCCGTACTCTTATTTCTCCCACATAGAGAATTAAAATAAGTTCAAACAAGGAAGTCAACTAATTTTCCCTTGCATCTAACAAAAGTAATTCACATTTACTTTTTACCAGTCATACCTGCAACCACCTGCAATGAACAAGGCACCAATATCAGAAAACCATTGATGTGGAATTGTTGGTGGCAGAAAGAACATAGAGCATCTCTAATGATCAATTACAGTGGGATTGCATAACTCAATTTTGGTTCGCTCTTTTATGTCACAAGGGATTTTAGTACTTCAATTTCTCTCACTATCCATAGAAGGAGGTCTTACAGGTTTTGAGGATGGTTCGGAGTGATAGTTTATGGACATGTTTGAATAATCTTTTCGAAAAACACTTTTTAAGATCAAATAAGAAAAAAATAAATTAATTTCTTCAAAAACTAAAATGATATCATGCTTAAGGTAAAGCTAATTGCTTAAGATAGTTACAAAGAAATTATATAAACTATCTTATAAATAAATTAATTTTAATGCATAATCAAACTTATTTATTTTTTTAACAGTGTTTAATAGAAATATTATCTAAAAATTACTGTATAAGGTGCGATTTTAAATCAGAATTGTCACATCGATTGTTTCGACGGTAATAATACATAAGAACTGGTTCTTAAGTTTAACAGCTAGCCCTTATGCAACTCCCATTAGCTCCCTTTACAAATGTTCTTATAACCCTTCAAAACGAGCAATTCCTGCTATTAACGGCAGATTAACATCCAATGAGGAGGGCAATAAAAAATCATGAAGGTTCGTCTAATGTTGGATGAGAGTGGATGAAAAGAAAGTGAGGGATGGTTTTCAAAACCCAGACCATACATTCTGATGCTAAAACTCGTTTGTTTCAAAACAACCTTTTATTAATTATAAGTTTATTCAAAAGAAGGTGACGGAGTATTCTCTCTATGAACATTGGAAGCAACTGAGGCTTATCTTGGAGTCTGGAAATTTAAATTTTAGGAGATAGCACAACCAAAAATAATTTTAGTATGAATAATATTACTTACCAGTGATGAAACAAAAATATTATCTATATTTATACAACTGCTTAGATTTGAAAACAGTATTACAAAGTTAGTGTCAAAAGCAACACTCACATCACTTAAAGCAGGTTGAGGAGGTTGCTTGGTTGCCTGATATGAATCCAACATGGGCCTCACGACAGCTGGAAGAAATAGACCTGAGGGGGATTACGGAGCATGATAAGTGATTAGCCTGGCAGTACAAAATAACAACAACCACGATATGTACAAGTTTAAACTAAATCTAATTTTGAGTAGACTCGTTACAGGCCATACACTGGTTATAGATAAAACTAAGTAATCAAAAGAAATTTTAAAACCAGAGGCAGAACTCTTACTGGCATTCTGCCCTTCCAGACACACCAAAAGGGGTGCTAAGAGAAAGAAACCAAGAACCACAAAAACAGAACTCTATGCTTTTATTCTCGGCCCTAATTTTTTAAAAGGATATTTAAAGAGCAATATGAATTCATCCCTATTAGTCTAGCAGTTTTATCAAACAAAACAGAAAAGATTCAGGCAATTGGGCGCACAAACTTCAGGCTAGACCAATTTCTTCAATGTGATTCAAGTGATGCATACCAAGCTCCAGGTAGTCTTATCAAATAAAAGCATCACACATTCAAGCAAATTAGAGGCTAGAATGACAAGAATTATTTTAATGATTGTGATCCATATGGTATGTGCCAGTTTGAATTAGCATGATTAAAGGAGGATTAAGACCCACGATTACAATTTTCTAATAGAAAAAGTAGCAAAGTCAAAATCTAACATCACAGGCACCCAGTGGTCACCCTAAAACGAGCAAAAAACAAGTAAAAATATCGATAAAAAGAAAGTTCACGAGCGCATGAAATAATCTGCTAGGTGTAGGAGATACTCATCTAGTTAACAATGGACAAGCTCAATGTCCAGGGTATTCTGAAAAATACTGAATCTACACTAAAATCTACATCCAAACCGTTGAAATACTAACATTAAAAATTTCTATAATTCTCCGAAAATCCAGGGCAGCATTCATAAATCTCACAAGAATGAATCCCAATAAGTAATTGTAGATGGAAAGCTAAATCAATCACCACCAACGGAGTCTTTGACATGAAATTATTCGCGAAAGGGAGACAGTAAAGATTAGGGTTTTTTAGAATACCGAAGCCAGCAATGAGACAGGAAGCGGCGACAACAGGCTCTTGTACGACGAACATCTTCAACTTCTCCATCACTGCCATTTTCGATTTCGTTTTTCCTTTCTGGCTTCCGATTTCTTTGCTTCAATTGTGTATCTTCTACTTTCCTCTCGTATGTGTTTTTATTTTTATTTTTGTTCCTTCTCAATTTTACATTGCTGGACCTACAACTCCGACCCATCTATGCTTCTAATGGACCATTGGACCGTTAGTGGGCTGTTAACAGTGCCACACAATGAACCCACAATGCCCGACCCAAACTGCCAGACGGAGCCCGTTATTATGACATTGCTTTCAAAGTTAAAATGTCAAGGGTACTTTTGAAATATAAAAACTTTGTAAGTGCAGGTCATAACTTGTATAGTGTAAGAAGCAACTTCCTTTAGAAGGAAATACAATATTGGTCCGGAGAAGCAACTGTTCACCATTTTTTAGTTTACCTCTGCATGTGACGTCTACGACGTCTTTGATTATAATTTTTGGACAAATTAAATATAATTAACAAATATTATGTCAAATACGATATAGGCTTAAGAATCCAAAGGATAAAGACTTTATCATAATTTCAGTTCTTTTAGTCAGGGACGTACCTTTATAAAGAAGAATATTAGTACCACTCTCTTTAACATATTTCTAACACACTCTATTATTTGTTAAAATAAGAATTATAAACTGATAAAATGCTTATAAAATAATTAGTAAGACTCCCTATTTTTGTAAATTCCGATAAAATTTTAACTAATAATAGATAGTATGTATAAAAGATTGTATTGCTAGTATATCTGTCCTTTTAAATTAGATCGTTTCAGATTTTGATCCTCAAATCATTTGGACCAATTATGTTAATCTATTTTTAAAATTGTCAGCGTAGCTTTGCTATTCCTCTTTCTATTTTTTCAACAATCCTCAAATTATTATTTTCTATTCAAATACTTGAGTATTTACAATGTATTAAAGGTAAGAAAATAATTTTGGAACCTCAACAATTGTAAAATTTGTGAAGATGTAAAGACGAGGTTTGAGATTTTTTTTTTCATATTAGATAAAATTTGATGTTTAGTTTAGTAAATTTTGAATAGAGATATTAAAATTATTTAAGCGATTGAATTCATATAAATTGAATAGAAAATAAATATTTGAATTCTGAGTACAACATAATCAACTACAGAACCAAATTCACTATTTAGAAAAATGCTGAATTAGCTAAAAAACTTTAAAAGATTGAAATTAAGCATAACATTTTTTTTTTCTTTTTTGTCTTCTGATAAAAACAACTTGTATTTTCACTAGAGACAATCTAAGTCAAATATAATGGATCCATAAGGTCAACAATGAATTATACATAATGCAAACTAAAAAAACTTAATATTGATAGAAATTTTATAGTGACAATTATTTGTTAATCTAAAGTAATAAAATTGTTGGAGCCGTCCATTATTGACTAGACTTGGTCATAATCAGTTAGTTTAATACAAGTAGAATCCGTGAAAATAAGAATAAAAGCATAAAACCAAAATACGTCTTATAAATTAAAAGATTGGATGCAGGATACAACAAACTCAACTACTACAGTAGTGTCCTTCAAGATGTTTAACCTTTCTCCTCAACAAAGAGTCATCCCCAACATTTCTATTGGAGTAGTTAGTCACCAAAGAAAGATTTTGGCAGTTAGTAGCTACAAAATAGCTCATAAAGAATCTATTTCCTGTGGAGGGAGGTATCTAAAGAAAAATAGCTGATTCACATTATCTACACAAAGATTTATGTACATCATCTCATTAAATATAACAGATTCAATACAAAGCACAACTTAGAATTTACAGTAGAAGAAGCAATAACAAATCTACAAAATTACATACATATCCGATAAAATAATTGTAGCCACTTTACCTGTTAACCCATTCTCTTTGTTCATCAATCTATATGACAAGTAGGACTACGATCAAATCTTACAACAGATCTATGAACGAGGCAACATCCAACCCATTGTCCATCCCAAAAGCAAGCCAGCTCCCACAAGACTCAATCCTAAAGCAAAGGCAACAGCATATGTTGTAATATCACATTTTGCATTGACTTGCCTTTCTTGTTTGGCATTGGATATTTTTTGTTTCCTCTTCCGTGAGATTCTACCATCATGGGACATCCATGGAAGAGCCACTGGAAAGAGAGTAGAGATTGGCTGATCCTTGTTCTTAAGTGTTTCCAGCTGCAGCAGTTGTAACCATTGCTTATAAGCAAAAAGTTGTGAGGCCTGTTTAAAAATGAGAGTAACAATATGCTCTTTCTCTGCGTAGGCCTTTTTTGCTGCTTCCTCTGCTTCCCTTGCACGTGTTTGAGAGTGACACAATGCTTCCATTAATTGAGCTTTGCTGGGGTCTTCATCGAAAATTTGTTGACTCTTTTTGACATCCTCATGCTTGGGGGTATCACTGCAAATAAAAAGCACAAAATGAGCATGAATTGTCTTGAATAAAGAAAAGTAAAATACTAGCAGAATAAATCTACAGTAGAATATATCATTCCGTTATTAAGGCAGTAAAATGAAATTGACAGCAAAATACCTTGAACATTTGTCAGAAGCAAAATATAAAAGCCCTTCACGGGCAGAAGGTCCCTGGTTCTTATGCATCAATCCTGAATCTAAACTTCCCGTCTTTCTTTCGTAATTATTCATGCGAGCACATGGGTATCCTCTAAGATGCTTCTTCTGTGGTGGGGGAAGATCACAGTTTTCAATGTGGTTGAGTGATTTCTGTGAAACAAATGAAGCTAATTCATCTCTATCTGTAGTTCGCCACCATGGCTCGGCTTTATCACTTTCAATCCAAGAATAATCTGATTCCAATGAAAATTCATTACTTTTCTTGGAGGATTCTGAGCAGCCAACGCATTCAATGTCCACTGCCTCATGTTTTGCCATCACATTCATTAATTCCTGAAATTCTTGAGAATTCTTACTTACATCACTAGCTATCAAAGTTTCTACCTCTTCCTCTAATGTATTTAACTGTTCATATGTTGAACCCTTTTGATACCCATAATTAGGCTGCAAATGCAACCACCACCTACAGTCCGGTGATAGATTAGACACTGATGATTTCCTGTTAAAATGGATGACATTAACTGCAGTATGATCAGATTCATCTGCTGTACTGGCAGGTTCAGTATCAAACAATTTTGAAGTTGCACATGAAGATTGGCAACAAGCCAACTTGGGAGCTCTTTTTGCATCTTCTTGGACAAAGCAACGATTTGCAGTTCTCTGCCACAGAGCCCTTGCTTCTGCTCCTGCCATCACTTATCTATTCTTTCTTCATAGTTACTGACCAAAATAGAATTATTAGTAGTTACAAAACCTACTTATACCACATTTACACAAAAGAAAGATATTAAGTTTTAGTACAAAGCATTCAAGAAGGAATTCATATAATGGTAGATTAGAAGTCCAACCTCTGAAGTCCAAACATACTATACTGTGTTTTAGCAAATGCTGAAAGCATGAGTTCCAAGGTGAGGCAAGCAAACCCAACCACTCAATTTTGTTTTTAAAGGATTGAATATGTATACTCTAATTTTATAAAAAAAAATATAATCTTAATAGTTACTAATATAATTATATATGCTGCAGTTTGTTCATTATAAACCCCTTCCCTAACTTGTTTCTGCTTTTGTCCCTGATTGTATCTAAGGCTATGTAGGAATATACCTTCATCTTTCAAATACCGTCTTTCTCATAAACAAATACATTTCCATTTCCCACCTATTCAACCATGCAAAACCTACGACAAATGCACAGTATATCAATGTTGTTTAAGCTAAGTAAGGAGCAAGGTTTTTGTCGCAAGAACAAATCTGACTCTTCTTTCTTCAGGGAATTTTGTCATTGATTATTAATTTTCTTCAAATAGTTCCTGTGTTTGATTTCTTTTAATCTATACCCTAAGGGAATACAATAACAAAACTCAAATACTTATGCCACGGTAGCCAGAAATTATTAATAGAACATGCTTCAAGTGTGTGTGTACGCAAATCACCAAACCTGTGATGCAAATGACTAAAAACCCTGGAAAAGGACGGAGACCACCATTTGAACTGACAATGTAAACGTGCCCCGTATGATAGAGGGAGGCCTCAATCTCAATTTCCACAAAACCCGTCACAAAGTTTTTGGCATACACTCACCAAATCATATAAATTGTTCAAAAGGGCGGGGAAGAGATAATACAGAAACTGAAAACCCTCTTGCACAGCAGTGCCTCTCCGAGGCTTCAAGGTAAAAACTTACCAAAACAGATCAAAATGGTCAAACGCAACCATATTCATAACAAGCTTATATAAATCAGTCAACACCTAAATGAAATCTGAAGCAATTGCAGAAAATAAACACAAACTCCACAAATTTGAGGCTCCAAAAACACGACAATTGCTAAAATAAGTACAGACATACATATTACAAAACAAGGACCATATCCCGGGACTAATCACACAAAACATGCAAACATACGAACAAATTGAGACAAAAACGGAGAAAAGGGAAAAGGATTGAGTGAACGAACCAAGTAAGAAAACGGCAGATCAGGGATGAAGGTGAAGGAAGGGAGGAATGGATCCAACCGAATCAGAGAGTGAAAAAGAAGGAAGAGATGACGCTCTTTGTTTTTTCGTTTTCGTTATCATTCTACTACTCTATGCTGTCGGTTTTCTCGCACCCTTTTTCTGCTCCGTTATGGACACGACAACAACCCAAGTTCAGGACCGCAGCGACGCCGTTTTCGGCATTATCTCTTATTACTTACGCAGTCTTTGTCAAATGGTTGGTGTGTGCTTGGCAATGGTGGCCCCACGGGAAATCAATCTAGAGAGGTTTTAGTACGCTCTTGATAGTGACACGTGGCAGTGAGCGCCAAAATCAAATGATAAGAATTAAGTACACTCTTATCTTTCTTAGATTACAAGATTGAGCTTTCACTCTTCTTTTTCTTTTCTTATTTATAATGAAGGTGCACAATCGCATAGGAAAATCCCAATCATGTAGGTATGCCAAACACCATTTCTATACAAGTCATAGATGCTATGTGGTCTAGTTATAAAATTTGTTCAACTGCAACTTTTTATCCAACTCCTTCGATTGGTTTTTATATTTTTGGCACTTATTATTTATAGGACATTAATTTAAAATAATAAATGAAAATTTTGATAAAAAGGTATGGTTATTGATTTACAATGTTGTACTATGGAGTAATAATTAATTATTGTTGACGGAGGTGACGGGGCATTATTACAATAATTGCATTAATTGGATGGGTTTATAAAACAATGTGCTTGCGTGAGCTTAGTTTTATTTTATTAATTTTGTGGTGGACAATTAATAGTAGTAAATATCTATGACGGAAAGAGTGGGAAAGAAATGGAATACTATATTCAAAGGGTAATGAGCATAACTGCGATCCACGTTATATTTTTCTTTCTTTCTTCGTAGAGGAAAAGATGGCAAGATTCGTCCACACATGATGGCAGTAGGTGAACATGAATCTACACAGTCACCTTCAAAAAATATACATTCTGTTTCATAATAAGAAATAGATTCTAATCTAAAAATAACTTTAAGTTCAACTATTTTTAGACGGTTTTTGTGTTCAGTACAAAATTCCATACAAATTTCCTTCAAAAATATTTTTTAAACATATAATAAATTTAATTCATTTGAAAAATATTTGCTTTTAAGTTTATTAAGATAACTTCTTTACGGGATAATTTAATATTTCTCAAAAATGGTGCAATGAAATTAATTATATAAATATGCAATTTTTTATATAAAAATATTTCGAAATACTCTACAAATAACTATTAGTAAACTACTACATAAAGTCATTTTACTCAAATGTATGTATATTAAATTTCAATAATCCAACAGAGAATTTAAATATTATTATAGAAAAAAACTTACTCTACAATTGTAATAAAGTTCTACAATTATTTTATAGTTCAACAAATGAATCTAGCACAAAACGTAATTTATCCATGTAAGTAAATAAGGATTATAAGATTATATTATATATATAACACTCATTACAGGAAATATTATTCATTATTCAGTTTTCATATTTACTGATACACTTTTCCTCATTCCCTCATCTCATTTATCACCTATTTACTTGATTATTAGGTGGACCTCTTCTCAATCTTCTGTACTACAACAATTCAAATCTTCAAGTATTCAGATTCGGATCAAGTCGGTTTCAGCCTACCTTATCGAGACACCAGATTAACTTTTGATAAAACTAATAATTATTAAAATATCATCTAATTTACTTGTCCAATTGTAAAATTAAAACTAAAAAATTATTAAATATAATAATTTTATCAAAATTTACTCTTAAAATAAATCATGTGAGTATGATGAAAAAAGTCAACATAGACATTGTATAAAATTTTAAAAGAATTAAAACAATTTATTTTTTTATAAATTTTTATTATCATATAAAAATTAAAGATTTATGATAAGTATAACAATTAATGAAATTAAAGATTTATTATTTATTAACATGCTCTTTATACCAATGGTCAACTCAATATAAAATTCTATATTTTCTTTTTAACAAGCATCAAAGTATTGTGACAATATATATTATTGTGGGAGAAATGCACGACAACAATATATCACATGGCCTATATGTGCTTTCAACAACATGGAAGCTGATATATATGCTCTTCAATTATATAATTTAACAAGAAGCCTCGCAAGAAAAGACTTACTTGCCTCTAATAGGAAGAAAGTAAGTTAAAGTATACCTTTAAAAACATTCTTTTACGAAACAATTCTTCGTGTCATCATAAAACTAACATTAGAAGTAGATTGTTATTTACATTGACGTTTATTTAATTCACATATGTTAGCATATAGCATTTGCAGTATCTGCATTTTAAGATTTTTTTTACAACTTTTTCTAGACCCAAAATAGGTTGTTGGAGTATCTTTCCAAAACATTAAAAATAAAAAGAGAGAATAAAAACAAACTTGATATATATCAACCTATTAATAACGACATATATGATATATTTTTTTATCTTTTAATTTTTATCATTTGAACTTAGGGAAACAAATTACCTTTTCAAACATGTGCACCACCTAAAGGAGAAAAAAAATCCACACAATTACTCAATATTCTCGTAAATTATAAAATATACTTAAAGAACTTAAAGTTCGAGTTCTCAAAATAGACTCGAACTAATGAACTAGTTTAAAAAAGAAACTTGAAAATTTGGCTAAGTCAGTAGAAAAGTTGTAACCTAAATTGATTAATATTATTTTTGACCTATAGGGACGAATAGTATACTCATAACTTGACCCAATCCGTATAGTTATATGTTAACTCATTTTATAAAATAATATTATATTTAAAAAAGAAAAGTAATATTATTATTTACAACGCATACATGTATTAAAATTTATATATCAAATAATTATTTGTAAAATTTAAATTTAAATTCAATAATATGATTTCAATTTTAAAAATATATACTTATTTTCCATTTAAATTATTTTATTTTAATTTTTAAAGTGGATCAAAATAGACTTAAAATTAGATTAAGACGATACAATTTGTTTTTATGATCCATTAACTCAACGGGACCAATCCGTCTAACAACTCAAAAGCATCACCTATTTATGAAAAAACAATTAAATATATGTTTAGTCTTAGTTAAAAATACAAGGAGAATCGATATCATAAATGAATTTGCAAGATATAATAATCATGAACATGCTCTAATCTCTTCAGGTTAAACTTCGTCTAGAAATGTTGTGTTAACATTTGTATTTAAAAATTAAAATACAGACTATCTAGACTGTGCTTAGTAATGAAGATCTTTTTTACATTATAATTCTTACCCATTACCCATTTTAGTTCAATCATAATCTTGACTCCTTCTTTGATAGAGTGATGGGAGAATGGTACAGAGAGATTGAATATTAAATGTTTGGTCAAGGATAAAATTAAATAAATAAGAAATAGTTGAACGCATTATACTATTTTTAGTTTATTTTTATATAATTTTTTATTTTATTTTCTTACACAACGTTTAAAACACCTTCTTTCATTTTTTATGTTTTCTTACATATTTTTACTTTACCAAATAATTAAACATTAATATTTTTTTAACTATTTTTCTTTTCTTAATTGATTTCTTCTATATCCTGCTCCTTCAAACTAAACATGACTTAGAGGACCATATACGTCCATATAAATTCAACCCAACTATAAAAAAGCCACTTATTTATGAAAGACCCAAATTACACCCAAGATTATGGAAGACCTAAATTAAATAATTAAAAATTAAAATATACCCTAGTATCTCTTGTCATTATGTTCATATTTAAACTTCTATATTCATGTTAATAGGAGTTATCCTCTAATTATTGTTATTATATATGATATTTTTGTAATTGGGTAATATTAGAAATAATTTTAAAAATAGTTGCATGGTTAAGTTTCATCTCTTAATTATAATTTAATTAATATTAATAATAACAAATATCAACTATAAAGTATAATTTAAGTATTTCAAATGTAAATAATTACATAAGTTATTTACTATGTTGGCTTTCTCATTATTCCTTGCTACACAAATAATTAAAAGAAGTTTATTAGTATGAAATCCCATATGCTCCCTCAACCTTTTAACAACCTTATACATATTTATTAACAACTCTATTAAAGATGAAATTTAATATTTAGAACTTCTTATCAAAAAGTGGATTTTAAGTCCCACTCAATCTTACAAAATCGCTTGAAAGGTGAGCTTTGCACCCATTTATAAACTATTAAAAAATCTCATCTCTAATCGATGTAGGATTTCCAACACACCCCCTTATATATAAAGGTGGTCTGATAGCGAGTGGCTCAATAGGCCCAACAACCTTACTAGGATAGGCTCTAATATCATATCAAGAAGTGGACTTTAAGCCTAACTCAACCTTATAAAACCGGATTAAAATGTGAGGTTTGCACTTACTTATAAACTATTGAAATGGTTATAATCTCCAACATTTCTCTAAAAGTCATAACCAAAATCATAAATTTAAGATATAAATTCTATAAAACACCTTATATTACTCATTATATTGATTTAATATGAAATTTAAAATTTCAAGTATTAAATAAGATTTCAAGTTGTAAAAACAATTTTTTTTAAGTCTTAAAGAATTAATGCATAACTAAAAATTATTAAATTACAAGTTCTATTATATTGATATATTAATATAAAAGTTAAAAAAAATCTTCAAAATATGTAGCACACTAAAACTTAATAAGTTATAATGTGAGTATGACTTTATTCAATTATCTATTATTCTAAAGTTTAGCAACGCTACGATTGACCATGCTCGTGTAAACTTCTCTTGTTCTTCAATGAGCAGTTGATAGGAAGCAAATTAGGTCTTGCTCTGCGTTCTAGTTCTAGAACTTTGGAAATGTCTCTTCTCCACTTCTCTCAACCAAACATTTTTGCTTAAGCCTTCTTTAATTTTCTCTGTACGACAGTTTTACTAAACAAAGAAAGCTTGCATTTACTTAGGTCTATGAATTCCATGCAAGTTCTTTTCCTCCTTGCATTTATTAGATAACTTGCCTCCTTCATACGTCAACCATTACTATTTGCCATATATTAGAAATTCAGAACCCTTCTGTCTCTATTCTCACAACTGTATCGGTAGAAAACAAAATGTTAGGCGCTGATGAATCCGATATTATTGTCTTCAGCTTGGGTGGGTTAAGGTTATGGGTTCCGTTTTCTAATTTTGTAAAGTTTTTCATTTATTCCAAAAGTAGTATTTTTTTAGTAGTTATTAAAGTCAAAAGTTGAGATTTTAATTAGATAATAATAATAATTTGTACTAAATAATAGTGAAACTCCATGTCACCAGAAACATATAAATTAATGCAATCTTATATTTAAAAATTAAGACATAAAAAAGAAAAAGAAAAAAGAGCAACGAAGTGTGAATGGTACATTTAAGTAATATTTTTCATGTAAGAAAAACCATGCACGATCGAGAGAATCCATCGATTTAAATGTGGTAAATAAAAAGTTAAAGATTTATCTATCTATTTACTTTAAGTTAATTACATTTATATAATATTTTATAGTTAAGATCAATATGAATAAATATTTACTGCTTTGCTTTATACATAATAAATTTTGAGTTTAATAATTTAGATTATTGGTATAATTTTTTACATTAATTAAAACATAGTATAACTTTCTACATTACTAAATAAGCGCAAATAATATTTTTTTTTCCGAAAAAAAAAAAAACTTTTAGCTATATGATGAGTGTATTCCGCATTATCCAGTGGACGTTGCCAATTCTGATTACAATCTATTTTATCTGGCAAAAACTTCTTTTGCACCCCATCACTTTTGAGCTGCACCCATCAATTTTAGAAAAATTTAAACATACCTTTTTAAGTAAAAAAATTTTCAGAAAATAATTTTTCAAAAATTTCAGAAAAATGTTTTTTAAAATATCAATTTTATATTCTAAAATATATTTTCTGAAATTTATTTTCAAAAAGTATTTTTCAGAACATAAATATATATTCTAAAAAGCTTTTTTCAGAATTTATTTTTAAAAAACATTTTTTAAAATGTAAATTTGTGTTTCAAAAATTTTTCAAAGTATTTTCGGAAAACTAAGAGAAAGAGTATTTTAGTATTTTAGAAGAGAAAAAATGGAAAGAATTTTTTATTTATATACAAACTATTTTGTATGAATTTTATTATATAACTCTTCTAGATTTTTTTTTTTAAATCTGTGTATAAAGTAGAGAAATTTATCTATTTGCCATAGGTACACAGAAAAGTTCTTTAAGGCACGTCTTCTGCTAATATTCATTAATCAGTGATCATACTTTAGAAAAGAAAGTAAATTTGTTAAAATATGAGCACAGACGTGTACAATATAGTGAACCATCTAGTGTTCTAGCAGGAGGGTGCTGAGATATTGCTGTATAACCAACCACATTCCAGAGGAAATTCAAATGGATCTGAGGCCATAGGAGAATCAAACATAGGATCATTGACGCCAAACAAAGGGTTGTAGTTGTTACTAATACTCAACAACTGCTCCTTTTCTTCTCGAATCTCTGACATCCGTGTTTTTATCGAATCCAGCTGTGCCTTCAGTTCCTCAATCATCTTCTGTAACTCGTAAATAGCTCCAGCACTCCCATAAACTGGATTTCTAAGCCTTGCTGTGGCTTCATACACCATGGATTTAACTGCATCCTCTCTCTTTGTTTCCTCAACCATCTACAACAACCAAAACACATGTTTAAGAGAGTTCAATGTTTTCTGTCTCTTTCATCATGTTTCATGTTTAAGAAGAAACGACAGAAAGGTGCATATATTTATCAGTTCATGCCACAACAAATTTTACTAGTATATATCAATTGGTATAGATTTATCAGTTCTCAATCACCGAAAATAGTAAAAATTGGACAAAAAAAGCCGTCTAATAAGATATTGAACATCATTTTAATTAAAATATCTAACAAGATAAATCTTTTGTTACGACCAAAATGGATGTATCATTATATATATCCCACCTGAATCATTCTGGCAACGTTGCTAGCACCGAACACTCTATGCACTACAGCAAAATTCTCAACCTTATCGGTTGGGAAATATGGAGCAAGTACGCACTTACTGTCACATCTGCGGCGTAACATCCTGCAAGCTGCGCAAGGTTGATGTTGCATACTCGCCTTTGCCTCATCAGCATGGAAACTCATATCTTCTGATATATGCAAGAAAAATGTTATTAGTGTCTTAACGCAGTATAATCAAGGCTATATATAGAGAAGATGAAGTTGTTATAATAGGAAAAGCAGAAAAGTTCTTGCTTGCGTGTGCTACCTTTTCAAAGTTAAGTGCAAGGAAGATGCAGAGGCGGCCACAAAAAGACAGATTTTGGATGACGGTAATCTTAAAAATATAATAAAACCAAGAACTTGAAAACATTCTGTGACTTTTGCATGTTTAACTGTTGGGACAGTGGACCTAACACACGGTGATCCAATTAGGTTTTCCCCAATGGAAAATAAGACCAAGCACCGATTCAGTAAATTAATACAAACTCCCACGTGGCTAGGTCCAACTCCAACTACATTGGAAGGAGCTAGTTAATTTTTTAAAATCATTACATAAAAATCAGAAGAAACATATATTAGGATCCACCGTGAGAAGTTTAAATGTTTGGTATAAAAGTTTAAGTATAAACTTCATTTTTGTACCCTAAAGATATAGAAAATATATACATACCATATGTTTTGAATTTTGGACATACATACCATACGTCAAATATATAGGGGTGGATTCAAAGTAGTAAGTGTAAAATGTCTTACCATGCATATTGCGATATTACATATTAATTTCTTTAGTGTTCCTTTCAATGGCTTCTTTCCTTGAAAATTGAAAAGAAAACAAAAACGTTAGCTAGCTTTGGTTGACAGATAGCGGTTTATTAAACCTATCTTACGTGTTTATCACATTGACGGGTGTATCATATGCAATCACAGGCAGACTTTGACTACAGTGGACCGCAACTGCAAAGTATGTACGAAATCTTCAAAATAAAGTGGAATTAATTAAACCATTATTGTCGGTGCTCGCAAGCTAGGTGCCACTCATGCTAGATCAACTTTAACTAAGAAGTTACGTGTATATATATATGTATTGAAAGAAAAATATACATTAAGATCAGTCAAAACTTAACGTAAATGGTGAAAAAAAAATTGAGGTTAAATATAAAATACTGTCAAGGAAGGTAAAAGTAAAATGTTAGTTAACTTATACCAAAATGGACAGGAAACTGACAAATAATATAATATCACTTTAAAGTAAAATCAATTTAACTAGCATTAAAAATGTAAGATTTAAATAATAATAAATTATTTTGTCTGTAAAATTCATGTTAAAATTAATAATTAAATATTTAATAATTTTTATTATTTTATATTTTTTGTCAGGCTCATTGTTTTTTACGTAATACCCTATCTTTTATTGATATATTATTTTTTTTATTTCTTTTATTAGTAAAAAGATTAATTAAAAGTCTAAAATGGTGTTTCAACCGGTGTATTAGAATACAATTACATATGTAGAGATTCAAGTCTTGTTTTGTCTTGGTGTAGGTATCCCTTCAATCCTATGAAATTGGAATGTGTTTGTAGGCATGTTGTTCTTGAACAGGTAAGGGAAGTTACAATACGTGACTTGTAGAATATTAATCTTAATTTCATTAAAGTTTTTAGTGTAAGAAAAATGTATGTTGAAGTGATTTCATTTCCTATCAAATTTGTACAGGTTTAAAATGTGTTAATTAAGAAAAGTTATAATGTGTGACTTGTAAAATGTTAATCTTAATCCCATTAGAGTTTTTAATGTAGGAGAAATATATGTTAAAGTAATTTGATTTCTAGTGTTCAAATTTGTGTAGGTTTGAAATTGGGTATGGTGTTGGTTTGAATTAATTTGAGGATATGCTTTAATATTATATAAATGATTATATTAGAAATGGAGTTTGAAAACTGATAATTATGTGATGAATAGTTGTATATATATGATATGAGAATATACATTATATATGATAGATTAGCTGGATGATAAATAATAGATTATATAATCTTAAGATGTTATAGATGAAATTAGGACATAGTATTTTCAAGAAACAAAATATCTGTGTCGAGATTATTAGGATGTGCATTGTTATTAGGATTTGTCTAGAAGAAAATATCCCAACTTTAGTGGTAGTTTATAATCATATAGAGGAAGACTATCAGGTGATGAGAGTCAAAAGAGGTTCATATGAATAACTGCGGTTTAAAATATAGTCGGCCACATATGATCATATGGATTAACCTACTATTAATGGTTTCATGTTACAACAGTGTGATACAGCTGAAAGTTATATGATACGTGCAAATCTCTGAATCTATCTCAATGCACAAGTTTTCCAAAAATAGAGTCAACTGTATGTGTAATTGAGACAGTGTCATAGTGAAAATGTGTTTTCTAATACTTTAAATGTTCCATGAATGTGTTATGTTTAAATGAAGAATAGTATGAGAGTTCTAAATGTTATATTTTTTTAAAGCATCTTTATATTCTTGTTTTTATTTATGCTTGTGTTTTGTTATTGTCTTTTATCTGAGTTGATCGTGTGATATACTGTGAACAGATGATTTAACAAATGATAAAAGACTATAATAAACTACTGAAGGTGTTTTTTAAGTTCTTTTGAATAACTCTCTTAGTAAAATAATATTATAAATACTAAAAAGTGAGTAATAATTATATTTTAACAGATTTAATGAATATAATATATATATATATATTATGCATATGTTCTTATTTAATCTTAATCTATCATTAATTCTGTATGATGGTACTTATTAGTTTGAGATACACTCACCTTCCTTCCAGTGTGTTAGTCTTCACTCAACCCATTATAAAAGGAACATAATATATTATGCAACTCCAATATTCCAAAATTCACTAGTAATCAATTTCCATAATAATTGAAAACCTTTTCTCAAGATTAATGTTTTCTTTAATGTCTTTATATCAAGATTAATGTTTCAATGTTTTCTGATACAAAAAATTGAATTCAAATTATAAAAAAAACTTATATACAAAACAAAATCAATTACGAAGAGATAAATAAAATGAATTTCACTATTATCCTTATCCTAATGTTTGTAGTTGTTGGGGTTGATTAGGTTCACAATACCATTATACACTACACAAAAATAGACCTTGTGGCATAGGGATGATCTTTGACTTATTACTAAATAGTTTCTATATAAAATTGAAGATAGGTAAATTGAAGGTCCTTGGGATAGGTAAGGTATCTTACTCTGAAATTTTATCAACTAATTACCTATATGTATGTTGTCAATAATTAAACCTACATACCTTTCACCTACTTTTTGTCTATTGTTTACCTATAGCATTTCAAGGAATAAAATACCATATGTAATTTTGCAAACAAAGAGAAATCAATGGTTGTATTTCAATTATTAGACATTAAAAGGAGCTTTGCACAGAAAGAGAATCAAAAGGATAAAATCAGGTTTGATAATATATCTTCTGCTAGAAACATTTTTTTTCATAATAAATGTAAAAATCATTTATTATATTTTAACTATTGAAAATCAAAAGTATCCGATTCGTACAAAGGAAATATATACAGAATTAAAGGTCAAAGAATTTTCTTATAAATTTTGCTCTTGCTAAAGATGAATCTATCAAAGAAATATAATATATTGAATCTATCAAAAATAAGATCCTCTTTTTGGAGGTAGGTGCCATGATATAATTTATTGAAAATATATTTTTATCATATAATAATTAGTTATTACATCAATTCATTTATTTCTAAATTTGTCCATTTTTAACA
>Ga0099825_1000989_pt1 | contig 34403 bp, 13 predicted proteins | sample SiratroredBW_FD_76838 | JGI IMG/M metagenome (GOLD analysis project Ga0099825, IMG submission 76838) | Root nodule microbial communities of legume samples collected from California, USA - Siratro red BW | ecosystem: Host-associated > Plants > Roots > Nodule | place: USA: California | collected...
TCTCTCTAGTAAGGATTTGAGATAGTCATAATTGGTCGTTTAAGCCATGGAGGCGCTGTTGAGACCTGAGGGACTATGCTCGTTTCCTTATAGGGAGGTTCTGTCCGAAATGGTATCAGAGCACCAAATAAATAATCTTTGGTTAAATTATGCTAAATTATAATGAAACATATTTATAATCCATGTTTGATAATTATAAATCATAGTGATTTAATTATTACAAAATTTATTAGATAGAAAATGTTATTTTAACCATTTCAGTGTATAAAATGAATTTCACATTTTATTGCACCCTTACTAAATTTGGAATAATAATTTTGATTGAACAGATACAAAGTAATCATTGTGGGAAGATTATTTAGCTTTTTTTAATATTTTTATATCAGTACTATTATTATATTACAAGTATAAAACTATGTTTACTCTAAAAACACCATAACTACCAAATGATATTTCCAACTGGTTCCTACTTCTAAGAAATGCCTAAATAATTTGCATTGGAATTGTTCTAATATAATACTCACCAATTAAGTAAGTCATTTTCCAACACCCAAATCGAATTAAATATTTGAGTAAAGTGAGAGTTGAACAAGGTTCGTAGAAAAAAATAAATAAGTAAAGTATACACACACATCATTATTCATTTCCTTTAAACGACAAAACGTGGGACAAGCATGCCTCATAGGTTTTAGAATCAATGAGTAGCAATTGCCATCAATTTTTGAAATACAGCTACATTATGGGCTCAAATCCAATTCCTAAATTTTATCTTAATATATAAAATAAAATTAAAAAAAAAAAGTTTTTGCTACTATTTGGACAGAAAGAGTAGCTGTAGCTGGATATCATTGTTTTGATTACTATTTGTATGTTTTGGTACAGAGAATTGAGCCTAAATAAGAAAGCTATCTAATGTCTACAATGGTGATGGACAAGGCACGATGCTTTTGGAAATGAAAATTGAATAGTGAATGATACAACCCTGCAGATGTGACTTCATCCGAAAGATAACAAAAAGTAGAACAAAAAAGAGAAGGAAAGTTTTTCTATTTCAAATGTCATTTAATTTCAAGATATATATAATTGCGTCATTGTGAAAACAACGTTATGAAAATAATCTTTCATGGATTCAATGATCATGTGTATTTAGATGTTTACAATTAATTGATTTATGATTATTGCCCGTAACCACACAAATTAAAAATGGAACTCTAATGATGAAAATAACACTGCAACATATATAACGGTGGACAAAAAATTATTATATTTATCATTTATGTTCCTCCCAATATCTTTTTCAAAGGAATCCAATGAAACCCCAATCAAGTGTCATCATCTTAGCAATGTGTGTGAATTTTTGAGTTATTAAAAAAAAAACAAAATTGTTAGGAGCACGTTTAAAGAATTCGCATCAATTCATTTGAGTTATTCAATAATTTATTTTGAAAATGAATTATTCAATAAGTTTATATTAGCAAAAGTAACATTTAAAAGGAAGCAAAGAGACTGTAAAGTTGTTTGATTTATCTATACATGGAGAAAATGTTGTATTTATTAGTTTATAACACAATTTTATGTCCATTACATTTGTATCTCAATTGGTTTAGGATTAATTATATTTTATTTCAGCATAGTTAATTAAAAAATAAATTAAAAATAGAAGGCCAACTCCTTATGAGTAAATAATTTAAATAAAATTATCACAAAAATAATAGACCACGCCTTTATAGTATAAAATAATTTTATATTATCATTCAATTACAAGATACTATATATTATATATTATAAGGATATTAACTTCATGAGTGTTTACTCTATTATGGTTGTTCTTGAAATACTTGTTTTATTTTATTCTTTATTATAGTAATTAAAAAAATTATTTAAACTAAATAAACGATCTATTTAGATGAATATTTAACATGAAAATAGTATGATTTTATTCTATACATATATAGAAAGAATTCGTCATTTTCAATGCTTCTTTTTCTTCTATCAAATTTTTTTATACTTTAATTAAGTTCTTTGTGCTTGCTTATATTCAAAATATTAATTTTTTTGTTTTCCTAACATAATTATTTCAATAAATAAATTCATTATTTTTATTTTGTATGTCTAACAATCCTTGCTGAAAATTTTAGATCAATTATTGAACTGCATAATTCAGAAGTAAATGATGTATACAATTATCTGTGAAAAATCTGATAGAATGTAACACACGCAACCAGATCACATAATACTGAGATCAGCATGCTCCGAATTCAGTGGCATCAGATTCTTGCTTGCATAAAGGTAAATTCAACGCAGTAGGTATTCAGTGTCAGTGTAGTTCTACCCACTATCGTAAAAAAGTTGATCACTTATATGAATAAGCTTGAAATCAATCACCCTTTCCACTGAGCAAAAAATTGAAAACAAGTGTTGCAGTTCGTTTGAAGAACAACAGGTTTACACAGAAGAAGAATAGTTGTAGAAGAAGTACACCAGATGCATGCATGTGCAGTAATATGTATATGTGTATGTACTGAGGTATAAGTACACCAGTTTGGTGTTTTTGCCTTGTTCTTATCATCATATACAACAGAAAAACAACGTTGATGTGGAAATTCTGCAGCTTTTTCATCATCATCATTGTCTGTAATAACTGATATACACTCCAAAAGTAACCCCAAAAATAAAGAGATTAAGCATGGACTATTTCCTCTAGATAATTCACCTAATAGATCATGCATACCCCTTATAGCACTACAACCCCAGAATCAAAATAGCATGTCATCAAACTGCCACATGCCCAAATGTACATTAGTTTTTGCTTCAAATTGAAATAATAATCCAAAAGTCACCTTTGAGAAAAACTAGTCTTTAGGGTGATCTCCAACTTTGTAGGCCAATGTCATTGTGTTTCTTTGAAGGAGAGGAGTATGGTATGGGCATCCTTTTCGGCAAGAACCCAAGAAAGTGACCTCTTTGCTGAGACTTTGGCTTAAATTTGAAGACGTTGGTGGTTCTTGAGCCATGACAGTGTCCCAAGGTGCAGAGAAACAAGATCAGCAAGAGCAATAGAAATTGATGTCTCCTACTACGTATAACCATTGTGTAAACTCAGGAGAGGGTGAAGATTGAAGTGTGAAGATGAAGTTGGGGTGTGTATATTGTGAGGAAAATGAGGCGGAAATGGAAGGAAACATGGGCAATTAAATGCAAGACTGAGAGTGTCAGAGCTGGGGGGTTGGTTTGGTTTGAGAGTTCATGTGGGGTGTAATTTGGCAGAGAGGAAAAGCAGTGAGGGAAGAATAAAGAGATTGAGTCAAAAGAATTCGGATGCTTCTTCAAATGTTTGAAGCAGAAAGTCGGAAAGCCTGAGGGAAGCTTTTTGGGACGGGCCCTTATGGGATAAAGTGAATATTATAATGAAAAGAAAGAAAACAGATTATGGGAAAAAAATCATATTTGCAAGGAAAAGAAGTATCGAATACCAATGAAGAGAAAGCAAAGCAAAGTGGTGTATTATGATATTACTATCACATTATGTCATCTATTTTGTGGTTAGGTGAATCTTTTGGACCCACTTCGTATTAATGGCTCGGCTAAGTAACTAGGAACAGTTTTAGACCCTTTCTATACAGGAAAAACTTGTCATACGCCAATGATAGTGCCTTTTGTATTTCGACCTCTTTCTCTCTCTCTCTCTATCTCTTAACCCATTCCCCTAGTTTAAGGAGCTACTGGCTACTGCATCGCCTTGTCAATGTGCCTCTACAGTAACTAAACTACTACCAACTTCACGTACATTCTGACCTCAACCTTTCTCTATCTCCCCCTGTTGATCGTTGCCAATACCTACACTTTATTTTTCCCACTTGAACAAAATTACTATACCAGAATATTTCAACTGTATTAGTGGTATTCTGCGATGATATAGTGTACAAAAAAAGACTATTTTGGAGGACTATGAAGTCTGGTTATACCATTTTTGTGTATGTTTTGAAAATCACATTCTGTATTCGATCCAATCAAACCATGTAGAATCATACTGCGAAGAACCGGTTTAGAAACTGATAAACCAGTGAAAAACTGATGAATCACCGGTTGAGAAAAACCAGGCATGACTTATACAAAGTCTTGCAATGATTGAACTAGTTTATATTATTTGATTGTATTATCTAATTTTTGTGGATGTGAGTTTGGTTGCAGTTTAATTATTGAATCTTAAATAAGTGTCTTAATTGATTTAATGCATCTGAAAAACGTTGAATTTCAGGAGCAGCAGAGTATTTGTTTTTTCAACGTACATTATCTGAAGTGTGAAGTTGAGGTTGGAGTGATTAAAGAGATACTAAAAAGGACAAGAAAAGTGGATTGTCTAACTTTAACCCCAAGCGGATAATAATTAAATGCAATGTCTAACTTTGAGGTGGACCATATCTAAGCTCCGCGCTTCATTGAAGAAAAGAAAAACTAGTGTGTAGTGTATGTGCAACTAGTGCTAGTGCCTGTCAATGCCTTCCCTCTCAGACCCTTCTACTATGATGGCCATGCTTTGGGGCACACAGCCTCAATATTCTCTGCCTGTCCCCAGCAACACATGCAAAATGCAAAGCCTTTTCTTTCTCTTTTTTTCCCTTTTTTCTAACTTCACCTACCAATAACAAAGCTACCTTTCAATCTCTCTAATTATAATACTATGTCTTAAGTTATGATGAAATGATACAACACATGTCACAGATCAAATAGTTGAGAGCAAAGTAACATTTTGATTAGTTCTCACACAAGTTATCTAGTTATCTACTACTCTAATGCATATGGTAATATACAAGTACAATATCTTATACAAGCACATTATTACACATGATTAAGTGTCTCTACCTCTTAGTTGAGCAGTCACCGTTTATGACAGAAGACTCTGCCACATTTGACAATATTATTATTTCCTGAACACACCATCTTTTTCTCATAACATGGAAGGAGTTGGAAATTTAATAGCCATGACTAAATTGAAGGTGTGGCCTACAAGGAAACAGCTGGGGCTGCATATAAGACCACATATACTGCAATGTTACTGTGATGAGCCTTAGAACCAATCCAGCAATCATGATACCCAATAACTAACAGAAGTTAATTTGAGGGTCCTACTAGAAAGTTGAAAAGGAACACTCAAATAGAACAAGGACATTCGAGGGGAAGAAGTATGCACGGTTGCATCCCTGGACTTGTATTTAACTCTGTACATCAACAAATAAAGGTCTCCTCCAACTCCCACTCATTTGAGGCCATTCCAAGACTATACCCCACCAATTGCATTGCAATTGCAACGCTATGAAAACCATAATATCTTGCATCACACTTTCCCTTTCTTTTAGCTTTCACCATTCATGAAACACTACATTTTCAAGGAAAATGTTTTATCACTTTTTCAATCTCAAGTCGGGTGAAAAAAATTCAAATTATTAAACAAATATGCACAGATTATAAGATTAAAATGATCAAAATAATTTTATGAGACTACACCAAACAACATAGACTAAAATATATTTGTTAAATTAAAATAAGAAAAAGGATTTTATAAATCCTTACTTGCATAACCATTTTATTCCCTATTTTCTCCAACAATAAACTCTCCCTTGTTTTCTTGTCTGTTCTTTACATATTAGCTTGTTATATGTAGAATATTAATAAATAAAAAATTGTTATTTTCTCATTAATTTATAACTATAATGATTACAATATATAAAATGTTATTTGTGATCATAACAAAGAAATTCGAGGTGAACCCACCCTCATATAATAGCAATTAAAGAGGAAGAAACAAATCACAATGAGCATCCAATACTTGATATGAGACTCAGGAACCTCATAATATCCAAATTTCTATTAGATACTTTTTATATATGTTCTTCAAGTATTCCAAAAGTGTCGTGCAAGTATCTGAGGAAAAAAGTAAGAAAATTAGATACTTGTATTTTCAAAGTATTTGAGAGAGAGAGAAAAAAAATTAAGGTTGAATACCTTTTTGGGTCTTTAAATGTGTATCGCAAATTCAAGTTAGTCCTTAAATGCATCAAAATTAAAAATTATTCGGTAAAAATAAGATTTTTTTATGTATGTTAGACAGAGTTAACTAACGCTGTTAGTTTTGCAAACATGACACCTCACCTCCCGTCATGTCATCCACCTGGTTGCCACGTGTGCACGGACGAAACTAAAATATAATTAAATTTAATATGTAATATTTAAATAAGTTTTCCTTTTCTTCAAACAAGTCCTTCTGCCTTACTTTTTTTTGTGTTTTTTTTTTTTCTACTTGGCCAATAGCCCTTACCTCAAAGTCCAAACAGCAGCAAGTTAAAGAGGTTATGTGAAGTGTGAGGAATTTAGTAGTCTAGTTCCAGAAGACTTTAACTTCGAACTCGTTGAGGAGTTTTGGCATGATATAAAAACAAAATTCGTCAATTTCTTTCAAGACTTTAATGCGAATGGAAAGTTTTTCAAGGGTAGTAACTCGTTAATTATGCTTATTTTGAAAAGCGACAATCCACTACATTTACGAAAATTCAGACAAATTTCCTTCGTAAGGTGTATATTCAAAATTGTTGTCAAAATCTTGGCCTCAAGAAAGTTTTAGGAAGGATTACCAATCAAAGATAATAAGCTTTTTTTTGGAAGGAAAGAGTTTAAGGCAGAACGTGAGGTAGGGGAGAGGCAAGGAAATGGAAGAAATGATGTATCATATTTAAGGTAGATTAAAAAAATATATGATACAGTAAGTTTCTAAGAAGAAAAGAGTTTGATGCAAAGCGCCTTCATAACAAAGGATACGGTGGAAGAGACACAAGAGAATAAAGGATGTATCATATTTTAGACAAATTACAAAATATATTATAGGATACAATAAGTTGAGGTTTCTAAATTTATACGTTGACAAGGCTGAGTTTTTGTCAAAAAGGGATCTCTTGGATTAAAGAGTGCCAACATTCAAACTCAGTATTTGTACTTGTTAATGAAAGCTTTAACAAAGTTTAAGATGGAATAGGCACATAGTAGGAGTGTCTTGGTGATTGATAAGAATCAGGTCGAGATAATGTTAAACATACTTAACATTAGGGTGGTGGGAATATCATTAATGTATTTAGGAATACTAATTGGTGGAATATCATAAGAGACAAAAAAAAAAAAAAACATTGAAACTCAATCACTAAAAGTTGAATAAAAAGTTAACCTCTTGAAAATAGAATACCTTATCATATGTTAGAAGATTATCTAAATAATGAGATAAAAGGGGTTAACTTTCAGAAGACCTGGAAATGAGTTGTTCAAGACTTTTTTGGTAATAGGTTATGTGAAAAGGGAGTTAATATTATGAGATTAAATAATATTGAATCTTTTACTATAACAAAGGGGGATAATAGGATGTTAACAAGTGATATAATTGATTTGGAGTTAAAGGAAGTTGTGACTCAATATGGAAGTAATAAGAGTCTGGACTAGACAGATTCAATTTTCATTTTAATAAGAATAATTGGGAATGTCCAAAGTGATTTTGTAAAGCGATGTACAACACTTTCAGCACAACATTGAAGTACTAAGAGCGTGTAACTCTTCTTTTTTAACTTTAATCCTCAAGAAAGACAACTCACTAAGTTTGGAAGACTATAGGTCAATTTCATTGGTTGGCTGTGTGTATAAGGTAATTTCAAAGGTCCTAACAAATAGAATGAAAATGGTGATGGACAAAATCATTGATAACTCCCAATTAGCTTTTATTGAAGGTATAGGGTTACTCGATAGTATCATAGTAGCAAAAGAAGTTGTGAAGGAATGTAGCAGGAAAAAAAAGAAAGTTATGATTATCAAGATTGATTATGAGAAAGCATATGACTCGGTGAGGTGACAACTTATGTATTATATATTGAATAGGCTTGGATTTTGTAGTAAGTGGATAAATTGAACCAAGGCTTCTATGGAGTCAGCTTTTATATTTGTGTTGGACCAATTCTAGACACATTTGTTGAAAAGATTGTCTTCCAAAGCAATATATGCTTTCTTATTAATAACATATGTTGTTAGAGGTTTGATCACTCTTCTTCCTTATCCTAGTCAGTTGTTGGCCTATATTTATGTTCACATTTTTCAAAAACTTTTTAACAAGCAAATCCAAATTTTCATTATTTGAATTAGCATACAGTTTCTTTGAATCAACTTTCAAGACAATGCTCTTCTTCTTACTACCTTCTTCATCCTCTTCCTTGAGTCTTCCTAACTCAAGTTCATGTTCTCTCAACTTTTCAAAAAAAGTTGTCATGTGCATGGTTGTCAAGTCCCTTGATTCAGAGATTATAGTGACCTTTGGCTGTTAAGACCCATTCAAAATTTTAATATTTTTATATTTAATTCTTCTGTATCAAATTTCTTACCTAAAGCAACTAGGTGATTGACCACATATGTGAATCTTTTTTGGACTTCATAGATATTTTTGCTTTACTGCATTTTAAACATCTCATATTCTAGGATCAAAGTGTTTTTCCTTTCTTTTTACACCTTCTTTTGTACCCTCATGAGTAACCTCGTAGACTTCCCATATTTCTTTTGCAGTCTTGCACATAGAAATCATGTAAAACTCATTGAAGATGAAGGTAAAGGTTATGATATTTATTTCATTTACATCATATTAAGCTCTTCTTAATTCGTTATTTGTCAAAAAGGAAAAATCTTTCTCTTCATGCACATTGTTATACATATGAATATATAGTCCATTCATAACAACATTCCATATGTCTGTCTCAACATATTCTAACAAGATTCACAATCTCACTTTCCAAAAGTGGTCATGTTCACCAAAAAAAAAAAAAGGAGGAGGTATGTTTATAACCACACCTTCAACAAAAGATTCAGAAAATACTTTTCAGGAACTTTGTTTTAATATCTTTCAAAAACAAGCTCTGAGGCCAAATGTTAAAGAAATGCAAGGTTAAGCTAAACAAGCTTTGAGTCGTTGCATCCAAAGAATACTCGTTTAGCCAAGAGTGTTTACGACCAAAGAATACTTCTTTAGCTAGGAGTGGCTAGGTTCAAAGAATACTCAGTTTGGTCAGGAGTGGTTAGGTTCAAAGAATACTTGTATTAGGTTAGCCATGAGTGGCTGGGAGCCAAAAGAATACTCATGATTAGCTAGGGGTGGCTACAATCCTAAATAATACTCAAGGGGTTAGCTAGGAGTGATTACAATCCTAAACAATACTTAAAGGGTTAATCATGAGTGGCTATTATCCCAAATAATACTCGATTGTACTTTACAATGTTAGTCTATCTAGTGTAACTCAATCCATTGATAGAGAATTAGATGTAATTTCTTGTGTTAGATGAACTAATATGAAAATATCTTGTGTATTTCTTTTTTTCTTTTACATTACATATTATTATTTTCTCATACTAAAATTAAGAATGAGAGCTACTTAAGAACAAGTTTTTGAAAAAGATTTTAAATAAGTAAATTTATTAGATGTTGAACTTATGTCTATTATGCTTGATCAAATGCAACATGATTCTAAAATGTCATTAACATATTACTTATTATATAAAACTATTGTATGAATGACCATTATTAGAAAATATTTATACAAATTTTTAAAGAATCTTTAAAACATAATTCAACCATCTCTTTTTATATTTTTTTTCTATTTTCTATAAATATATTTTACTATATTTGTATACGGGTTCGTACATTCTAAATACCTAGAAAATAAAATAATAATAATAATAATAATAATATATGTCTAAAAGGTCTTTAGTTTAAAGTTTCTTGAATATAATTTTGGAAAAAATTTAACAATTGATACACAAAATTCAATAAATTATTTTTTTTGTTTGAAGTTATCTAGAACATATGCTTAAATTTGAAAAACATAACTTTTTTTTTTGTTTTAATAGCTTTTTTAGTGATTTCATAGAGTTTTATTTTTCTAGCAAACTTTGTTGATGTGATTTGGATGAGTAAAACATGAAAAAATAGTTACTAGAATGAAGCAAATATAATTTCGTCTCTGCTTTTTTATATTATAGACTTTAAAATGAAAAATTATTCAAAATATAAAATAAAATAAAATAATTAGAACTTATAGATGGTTGGAAATATTATTGAATCTAATGTAAATATATCTTGAAAATTGAATTCTAATTAATGTACTTATTCATCGAACTTAGGTGATCCTATTTCAACTTTTCACCACGGTTACCAATTTATAATGAGGTTCATATCCCCGTCCATTTGAAACATTTTTTTAGTGATTTTAGAGTTTATTTTGAATACATTTTAGTCTAACTTTAAACAAAAATTGGTTTAGATCTTTTTCATTAAGTAAAACTTGTGTTATGAATTTTATTTTGACACATGTTCGTTTAGAATTTGGGTAGAAAGTTTTTGGGATTTGTACTTTTAGTTCTTGTAAAATAGAAAATCAATCCAGTAAATTTGGATTTAAAGTAATATCATAATTCTTATATAGATTTACGCATATTAAAGTGAAATTGAATCTTTTCGATAAATCTTCTTAAAAGACCAAATAGGAATAAAAAGTTATCAATAAATAAACAAATAAAAATTAAATGAAATATATAATAAATAAAAGTCTATAAACATAATTAAGAATTTATTATATCAATTTAAAAATGTAAGAATAATGATGAAATTAGAGGTTGACAATCTTTTTTCGTCTTACCTTGACCTTGTGGTGTTGTATATCACCTCTAAATTATATTTTAAAATACTGTATTACTAAGACAAAATTATATTTAATTACTAAGATTCTAAAACATAAAAAATGATGGTAACCAACCTTAAGGATTTTCAGTAAAAATAATAATATTTGACTATATTTACAATATTAAAAGAACCATGATTTCTTAATTTTCTTTCATAAATTTTAATATACTAAGCATCACATATAAACCACAATATTCTATTGGCATCTTATCAATTGTCTGCAATATATAAAAGAATGAATAAAAGTAAAAATGAAAAGTACAAAACTTGAAATTCATTATACAAAAGGAACAGACGTAAATGTAAATAAACCTTACTTATTTCTATCAAAGTACTCGTAATAAAATTAGGTTAATTATGTCACTATACAAACAAGTGTTTAGAATCAACTAACCATGAGAGTGTATATATATAGAAACACACAACTCCATCTGTTACACAGTCTCGAGAAACAATATCATCACCAAAGGTGTCAAATTGAAAGTTCACTAATTTTTGGTTAGATGAAGCAATTAGCAACAATAATTCATTTTGTTTAACCCAAATGAATTCAAAACTGAATATCATAGCGTTGAATGAAGGAAATGTTGTAGATCTCCCCGTCAAGTACGCTAAGAAGAAGAATAACACGTTTTTGAATTTGAAATGATGACTATGGACAAAGAAAGCTTCCAACATCTCAACATTTTGTGCACTCTAACTGGAATGGATATGATGTATCAAGTCAAGGATTTTGTGACCATTCATTTTTCTTTTTCTTTTTTTCAATTTCCTTTTTCTTCACGACAATTACCTTAAATTCACCAAATGTACTCGAATCTTAACTGCTTTACTCCACAAGGTTCAAAGGTTTAAACCACTTTAAAAAATTTCAACTCATGTTTCCACACTTTTAATTTGAACGTGAATTTGTTCTATAATACGTTATTTGGAATTATGTTAGAACGAAAAATACCAAAGTTTGTCGGTTTAAACATCGTTGGTCACGTAAGAAGCAACTTGCAAACTACTCATCTTGCTTTTGTTTCAACTCATTAAAACCTGTATTTGCTTGCTGCAGTACCCTTAAAACCTTGTGAAGTTACGTTTTGTAAAAGTAGATATTGCTACTGTAACACGGTTGGACCAATAACACAATCTAAAGTATTTATCTGTTGGGTTATTTGGAGGGAATATAAGAAAAAAATTCTAAATCTATTTAATAAAAATAAGTTATTAGTCAATCATACAAGAGATAATGTTATTATTATTGAGATATTATTTAGGGATATACTCACGAGATTTAACTTTAATATTTTATGAGTAAACCATCATTTTTAACAATCAAAAACCTCAAGACAATGTTTGTGATATTTATGAACCTTTAACATTATTATTTCTGAGTAAGTTTGGTGTTTTGATAATTATTTTGTTTTAATAAGATATTTTGATAGTTTAAGAGAAGAAAATATTTATAAATGATTTTTTCTCGACTTTTAAATTATGTAGGGATAGTTAAGATTACACATTTAAGATATTGTACTTTTTCAAATTTAATAATATTGTTACAATTTTTTCCTTTAAAAATATTTCAGTAATTTAGAAAAAATATATAAATTATCATTCACTTCTAAGCTATCCAAACTTTTGGATCTAAGCAACAAAAATTGCATTTAATATTTTGTTCACTCTTTTGTAACATTACTTTGACTTTCTTGGCTTCATAGTTCGATTGCGTATGAGTATTCATCGAATTCAGTGATCCAACATTTTAAGTGATATGTTTTTTAGTTTATCTTTTCTAAATTGAACCGACCGAGTCCTACATCAATTATTTTCTAACTTTAGATCGTTTAGCATTTGCTTTTTTATTATTTATATTTCGATCCTCTCTACTATATCTTACAGTGCTACCAATTGTGATGAGCTGGTAATATTTATTATATCATTTTAAGAAAATAAATTACTAAGATATATAAAATGATAACTATATAGATAAAATAAAATAAATATTTAATCATTAAATAATAGTTTGTGTGACATTAATGTAAAATAAAAGTTGAATCAAATATGTTTCAATTCTTCTAAAATTTTGCAAACTCACATTTACTTTTCCAAAAAACTATATTAGTTTTATATCTCTAATTTGGAAATACTTTTCCTTTTAATCGTCAAATGATTATGGTTAACATGTAATCTAACTGTGACTACAATATTGAACATAGAAAGTTAGAATTAAAAATTATTATTATTTTAAACTACAATCAAATTTAAAATTTTAGAAGAAAAATAAAAACATATTCAGCTTAAAATTTTCATATGAATTAGAAAAATATTAGAGATAAATTTTTTTAAAAAAATATATAATAATTTATTTCTTTTATCTTAATCTAATAGCTAAAATAAATAATTTAATTATTACTCGATTAAAGACGCCTTTAGGCCCAAGTGATTGAACCCATTACCTTGAATATGGTCCTTCATCCTAGTATAATATTTTTTTTTTCTGAATTATAAACTTCTCTCTAGAGGAAAAGGAAGAAGAAGAAATGGCCAAATACGATTATATAAAAGGTGTTTAAGTTAAAATGAGAATTCTACAATGAACAAAACATCAAAAGATAAATTAATTTTAGGAGCTAGCTATTCTTGTTCTTTATTCTAATATCGAAAAAGGAAAAGTTACCGATTTTTTTTTTTTTAATTTAAGTCTAACTTGTAAACTTAATTGTCAAATAATTCTTAACTATAACTTAAAAAATTATTTTTAACCTTAATTTTATAGTGAATTTTACAATAAATAGAGACTTTATTTCCCAAAAAAAAAAAAAAAACTTCTCTCCATATGTTTACAAACTAAATTTTAAGTAAATATAATATCTTTTAATTAAATTTTAGAAAAAGTTGTACTAAAATTCTTTAAAGTGATTTTGGTTATTGGTTATTTTCTTTAAAATACTAAAATTCATAACATAAATTACAATATTATATTGAGCAAACTTTTATTAAACTTCATTTCCCAATAAATAATATGTACTGAACAGAAACAACTAAAATATTTTTCTACATTTTTTTTATCAGCAAAATCCTTTTTAACATGAATACTATGTATTTCATTGGAGAGATGAGAATAGAGAAAAAAAAGAAGAAGAAAAGTTTTTTTTTTTTTTAAATCCTTTTTAGAAATATTTATTAATATAAGGAAAAGAAAAATAAAATAAGAGACTCATGTCAAAAAACTTCTCAATAAAAACTGTGACGAAAAATGAAGGATTTAGATATCTAAACCCTTAAAGTTTATTGGGTCTAATAAACTGTAGTTAAATATTGTTTGAATGACTAGAAGGAATTAACACAAGACAGTGTTTACTATTTAAAAGCTCACTATAATGATAATAATATACTTTTTATTTTATTTATTGTTTTAAAACTGAGATAATATTAGTTACTTATCCTTGTCAAAAAAAGAGAAACAAAGAATTATATACGAAATGCCAAAATAATAAATACGATAGACAAAAATGTACACTACTCTGCAACAAATTAGTTGAATATAACAAACAATAATGTTTTATTAATCAAGAAACTACTAACTTTAATCCTTCATTTATTATAAGTAATTATGTAGGGTTGCATATTGAGTGAGGTCATTAAAAAGCCAGCCATATTCCTTCGTTTGGTGTAAGAATCAGAAGAATAAAAGAGTTTTGTAAATGAAACCATTGTAATTTTGGGTTCCCTATCTGTGAACGGAAAACTAAAGGAAGAGTTCTTTAGAATGACAAAAATATATCTTTTATATTAAATTTTATTATTTATTTAACTCTGTTTATGTCATTCTATATATTCACGTATTTATTTCAACTTGGTACACAGTTAAATAATTGAACTGAAAAATGATCTCTCAGAATTAATTTTTCTTCTATCAAACGATCTACAATATATTTTTGTTCTATCTTTCACTCTTTTCTTTTGTTAAATCAGAACTCACCACAAATGATAGAGAAAGAACGAAAGAGTAATATTATTCAAACAAGCATGCAAAACTGAAAACGTAAGTTTAGGTTTGGTCAAACAGTGCTGATATCTTGACATCACAAAAACTAACTACATCTAAATTAATATTTTAATCATATTTTCTTTTATTTTTAATTTAAAATACTAATATATATTATCATATAAATATAATGAAAGTCTTTACTGTTGAGAGTGAGGGTGTGAAAGCATTTTTTTTCTCGGTCAAATCTCACGACAGAAGTCCCAGTCGTTTTGTACCCGCCGAAATCCGAATAATTCCTGTGTCATTTTCATGCAAATCTACGTAACTCACCACGAATCAGCTCCTTCTACGCCACCAAAAACCAAACACTTCCCACTTAATCAACGCAATTCATGTGTCCTAACACGAAACCTTGTTTATTATCTTAAAATTAATAATGCAAGAGTGTTTCCGTATGGTAGTGAATTGCAACATTTCACTCTGTTCAACCAACTTTTTTCTTCATTACTTTATCTATGGCATTGTTTTAGGGTTCATGGAAAGTACTCTGGCCACAGTTTTTTGCGTCAAAGTAGGGCTAGCTGTACCTTAGCAAGCCGAGTTTTAATCCGAAAGGCACAAAAAAAATGATAGCGAAAAAGAGAAGAAAGAAAGGTAGAGAAGGAAAGATGACATGATGATGACTAGTTCTCACTGTGCTATTCTCCTGCAAATATCTGCTTTCGGTGCCATAACCACGCACTGTAAAACATAATGAGTCAAATTGAAGACCCCCCACCCCACCCCCACGGCCCAAAAAGAGAAAACAAAATTCATTCTTCTTCTAATCAATAATGATTTAATTTTTTAAAATTAATAATAATGAAAAAAAAATTATGTAGTAATTTGAAGGGATTGATTGATCGGTCCACCACCCCACGATCTTCCCTGGAACCTCATCATAGGTATTTATTACTTACTTGGGTTGGAGGTGCACCTCCACGTGTCGGTACTGGAATAATCTAAAAAAGAAATAGCTATGAAAACAAAAAGGGCAGCATCTTACGTCAGCCACCTTTGACCATTCCCATTGCATCTTTAAACACCCCATTCTCTTCTCAGCAGCATCTCCCACTTCCTTCCTTCTGTTTCTCACTCCCACTCACTAAACTTCAACTCAACCATGGTAAGAGGCAGAGATGATCTTTGCATCAACGTTCCCACTTTCTTCAAGTGCCCTATTTCTCTTGATGTTATGAAATCCCCTGTGAGCCTCTGCACCGGAGTCACCTACGACCGCTCCAGCATCCAACGCTGGCTCGACGCCGGCAACAACACCTGCCCCGCAACCATGCAACTCCTCCAAACCAAGGACTTCGTTCCCAACCGAACCTTACAAAGCCTCATTCAGATCTGGTCCGATTCCCTTCGCCACTCGACCGTTCCCCACCCTATCCTCTCCCCGGACCAGGTCCTTCCGACTGTCGCTCAATTGGAAACTCACTCTCTCCGCTCCGCTGCGCTCACCAAACTGCTCCACTTCGCCAGAGATTCTCACCATAACAAACTCTTCCTTGCCAAACTAGATGGCTTCGTCAACAAACTGCTTCGTTTAGTCGACAATGTCGACGGAGGACTCATCGCCACTGCCAGTACTCAATTTCTCGAACAAGTGATTCTTCTGTTAGGTCTGATTCTCGATAGCGTCCAAGATCGCGATGGATTGAGAAACTCTTTGCTCAAAGGAAACAAACAAAGCCTAGATTCTCTGCTTCTCGTTCTGCAACGAGGAGCCTGCGAGTCGAGAATCGCCTCCGCTGGGGTTCTGCAATTCATCGCCGCGGACGCGGAGTCGAAGATTTTAGTCGCGGAGAAGGAAGGCGTGGTGGCGGAGTTGCTGAAGGCGGCGGCGCCGGAGAAAGATCCGGCGCTGGTCGAGGCCGCGCTGGCGAGCCTGGTCGAGATTTCGACGCCGAAGCGGAACAAGTTGAAGCTGGTGAGTCTCGGCGTGGTGCGGGCGCTGTCGAGGCTGTTAACGGAGGCGAAGCTGGGCGCGGCGGCGGTGGAGAAGGCGCTTAAGCTGGTGGAGACGGCGTCGTCGACGAGGGAGGGGCGGAAGGAGATATGCGAGGACGCGGCGTGCGTGGCGGCGGTGCTGAGCAAGGTTCTGAAGATGTCGAGCGTGGCGACGGAGCATGCGGTGACGACGCTGTGGAGCGTCTGCTACCTGTTTCGCGATCGCAAGGCGCAGGAGGCAGTGACTCAGGCCAATGGCTTGACCAAGATTCTGCTTCTGATGCAGAGCAATTGCGCCCCGCAAGTGCGCCAAATGTGCACCGATTTGCTCAAGATTTTTCGGGTGAACTCCAAGTCATGCCTCTCCTGCTACGACACCAAAACGACGCATATCATGCCGTTTTGACGCCCTCCCTCTAATCAAAACGCTTGTAAAATGTAAATCAAACCAAATTTTGTTTGTGCATAGACAGATTTTATAAAATCGAAAATCACCAGGGGAAAAATTCATTCGTGATCCTTCTCAATCTATTTATTTCTCCTCCCTCACAGTGTTCACTTCAATTTTCCAATAATTGAATTTAATAATTAGATTGCTAAATTGATGAACAAAAACTAACCATATCTAAGTGATTCGAACGAAAGTAACTCTATTGTGTGTCCATTGTGGATGAACGATGATGGGTTTGGTGTGTAAGGTGAATCTTAATGGTTTTACTGTGTGCGATGCACGAACTCCGTTTAATTTGCATTTGTTTACATGGGTGGAGAGTAATTCAATTTGGACCGTATCTTTTCTTGCTTTAGAAAAAGTGAGCATTATACCGCAACTAACGAGTGGGCCGAATACCTTTTCTTCTTTTACAATAAAATAAGATTGTGGTTGCGCTGAGACTGTATCTGCGTCAATATCAGGGAGAATTCAAACTGATTTCTATATTTTTTTTCAATGAGATTATTTTTATAAATATTTTTTGAAAGAGTTAGAATGCAGAGGGAATTTGAGTGGGAATGCATAGAATAATGGGGAGGTTCCGGAAATGTGCGGGTAGGAAGGTCCGGGAGAGAAGGGTTTGGACTTAATTAAATGCACATAAAGGAAAGAAATTGCTGAGAAAGAAAGAGACAGAGTGCCCCAAAATGCTGATAATAGGGTTGCTTTGCTGACTGGGAAGGGAACTTTGTCCTTGAATTAAAATTGTTTGTTTGCTAGAAAGGGATGAAAAGGATGGGAATCCCAATTGAAAAAGAAAAAGGGTTAAAAGAATGGTGAGACAGTATAGGTTTGACCACTCCAATCCCTACGGCATACATGCAAAATAGGAATGCTTTTAGGGCCCTTAACAATGCCCACCCTCCATTATCATATTTTAAACAACATAATCTCATTTCTTAAATCTTCATCAAATAATTATCCCCTCCATATAATCTTCACAAAAAGTACTACCGGATCTTCATTATAATACTTTCTCAATTGCGATATGCTAATTAATTCGGCCATTATGCCATTCCCTTCCACATTTATTTCTTCCTATAGACAACACTACAACGAAAGCAAATGATGGAGAGAGGGAGAGGGATTCAAATGTAGAAAGAGAAGCCAAAGAAGGTAGATCCAAATGCCTCTAGCGTTGAAGGGTATTCGGAAATGCTGATATACACAGAATCCTTAGTTTCTCTTTCCCGTTTATCATTTTCTTATTTTAAAAGATATCATTAGAAATAAATTTTTTCAATAAATGTAAACCTTATCTTCCAAATAAATTTTGAAAAATTGATTTATGTTTAAAGTTTACTATTTAAAATACTATCAAAGTTTATCCTAATAAAATTACAAGTATATTGGATCATTTACTATCAATCACACTTTGAATATATAGATTCATGGATGAGTTAGAAGAGATTTCAGCAATATAAAAAAAAGTATATTAAAAATCTTAATAAAACCTTTTAATAATTTATAAATATATATAAATCTTAATTTACAAACTAATTTACTTTTATTTTTATAAGATTGAGTTAAACTTAAAATCTATTTTTTAAAATTTAATAAATAATAACAAACTCACCGTTACTCTACTCAAATATTTACATACTTCATAATATTTATTATGTTTTCTAAATGTAAGTCATGTCTTAATATAATATAAGTTATACTCATTTGTCTAATTTTATTGAAACATGTTTATTTTATCAATCCAAATATTTTACGTACTTAGATTAGTAATGTAAAATCTTGTAAAGGTAAAGATCAACACACAAAGATAATTAAATAATGTTTGTTCTCATATTTTGAAAAGCATAAGTGATCGGTAGTAGCAATTGAATTCCCTTCTCAAACGGTTGGGTTTGTTGAATAGGATTAAAAGACAATACATCTAAACACGTGTAATTGATAATAATGTTTGTATGTTGTGTAATTATGATGTGTGGGGTAAGGTTTGTTGTGACATATTATGAATTGCTACATGCTTTTGATGGACATTGAACTTGCCATAGAGTAATATATTAAGTGAATCATTTTATTATTCTTACCTGAATTTCGTATAATAGTTTTGTTTAAATTTAGGATATGAATTTAAGACAACAAAGATACAAAGTAATAATCCAATTGATCTGCAAACACTGTAAATCATGATTAGTTATATATCTTCCTAAACTAATATAGCTTTTTATTATGATTTAGTATCATTTGACATGGTCTCAATGATGTTCTACTTACTTGCACGTACAGCTACACCTAAAACCAAAAGTATGATGAGACTGTATAAACTATACCATTGTTATTCTCATAATTGCATCGCATGCTTCAAATCTAAGTTCACTTTCATTGCATGCATGCATGCATGCTAATTACCTCCTAATTACTACTATAAAATCACCTTTTCAATTTCAAGTTTTATCATCAAATACTCTGAATTTGTTATATACCAAACACCCATCATTAGTTCTCCTTATCAATGTTTCGATCTGCATAATTATTGTATTGAAGAACCACTTTCCATTTTATAACAAAAATATATACACTCAAGAGGAATGATTATATTTAAGATAAATTTACATTTGATTTGTGCTGAAAACCTTTTATAAAGTCAAAAGTATTATAAATTCTTACGGAATTCCTTTACGTGAAATAATTATACATATTTCTCCAAATATCAAACTTAGCATATTCAGTATTAACTATTGGATCCTATCTGTTTTCCCTGTAATATTTAGTTCGATTATGGACTAATTATATCTTCAATTTAAATATTATATGGTTTAGGTACAGTTTATCGCAAAATTAATTTTAAAAAATCAAATCACAATCAATGTCGCCAAGGAGATTAAACAATTTTTTATCGATTTGCCTTGCATACGATTTGTCTTGCATACGAGATGTATGTTCGAAAACATCGAGGAGATTAAATTCTCACTTGTACCCCGTTTACATATTTATATTCATTTGAACCGATCACCGTCACAAATCATCAGTTTTGATATCACTTGTTGAGAAAATCGATAGGAGAACATCAGGAAGATCAAACACAATAAGAAAAGAGTCATACTCACATAAAGAAATAACATCACCTTTAACCCAAAATATTACGATATTAGGTTTGTCGATTTTCTTTCTTATATGTTGTTCAACTTTCTTATTTCTACATGAGACTTAGACTCACAGTTGAATTTCTAATAACCTAATCAAATTCTGATGAATATTTTATATAAATTTATTAAGAAATTCAAATAAAATAATCAAAGGCAAAATATAATATTTAATATATTGAAAACTTGAAAAAAATCTAATTTTTTTAACAAGTGTTACGTAGATATTCACTTAAGATGGATACCAAAAAAAACTTTCATTTTTTTTCTAATATTTTTATAAGAAAAGAATATATGAAAAGGAAAGGAAGGTGCACTTATTAATTGAGAAGTGTTGATAACAAACGGAGTTTTACAACCAACACAATACTAACACATTTTCTTCATCACTTAGTTTTTTTTATAGTGATAATTTTTGTTGGTTTTATTAATGTTTTTGTTTTTTTTTTCATACTTAAGAACCTAACATTGGAGTAGTTGCTTATTACAATATACAAATTTTGACCTACACTATACAATTTTTAAAAAATATTAGAACTGTTCGTGATATTATTATTTTACAACATGGAATCAGAGAGAAAGTTGAAGGTAATTCGTGCGACAGTGGTGAGTTGCTGTAAGAAAGAATGAAGAAGCTATAGTGCATTAAGTTTAAAACAGAGTTATAGATAAAAAAGAATATTAGTGTCTAAGACTTAAGACAACAAAAGTAAATAGTGGGGGAGCATGGTCAGGATGAGAAGAGGAGAACCAGAGCACTGTTGGAATAAACATAGGAAAGCTGGAGTACCTAGGACGAGTGGATGAGTGGAGGAGTACCATTAGGAGTATTTAACTCGCTAGTAGTTGCGGAAAACACTTTTCATAATGGGTTGAGTTGTGAAATCCATATTTTAGAATAGTGAACGACTAAAGACATAGAAAATGTTGAGATGCGAGAAAATGCAATAATGAAGGGCTTCAATGCAGTATAGACATCGCTACAGAAAAGACAAAACAAACGACGACACTTAAAAAATGATCTTAGTATGTTATTGTTAAGACTCAAAAGTATTTTAGACATGTATTAACACTACATGATGGAGGTCACAATTTTATTTAGTATAGAAAACACTACCACATCAAGAAGGTGAATAGCAAAAGCACATTTGCTTAATCCGACCTATAACAACTAAATAAAGGCAATTGCTTTTAACACACCATTATTTACTTCCTCCACCCTATTACTGATCGGAAAAGATAAAAGTATCTTTTTCAGAATCTTTTTGACTTTCGAAAAGTCTTTTCCGAAATACAATTTTTGACTTTCGAAAATCTTTTCCGAATTGCATTTTTTAAAGGACTTTCCGGAATACATCAAACACGCCCGTTTTCCTTTCGAAAAATTCATTTCAAAATGAAAAAACTAAAGTTTCAAAATATTTATTCGAGAACACATCTCTGCATACCTTAAATTGACTTTCGGAATACTCATTTCGAAAGTCTCTTCCGGAACATGATTTTCGGAAGCCTGTAACATAACTAAACTAAACTCCAGAAAAATGCATAACTTACCCACACGACTTTTCTTTATCTTTAAAACAACCAAAACTCTTCTGCAGCAAGTCACCGGAGAAAAACGTCATCACTACTCCGGGTACCGCCACTGAGTTGCCACCACCAAGTGAATCACAATACACCTCTCCTTTCATATAAAACTGGGTGCAAGAAACATTTTATGGGGTCCAGGAAGCAATTGCCCTAAATAAAATCCAGTAGGCCCAAAGAGTAAGTTGGGCTTTTATATCCTCCGTACACTGTGGGCCGAATAAACAGTCACCACCCACTCGTGAGTTGTACCTGGGTGTAAATTAATCTTCGAAATTGTATAGGTCAGATATTTGTATTTTTGAAATTAAAAGAAAAAAAATTTATCACTTTTTTAATTTTACAAAATATATTTGCACCGGTTTTTGTAATTTTATTTTAACCATTGACTCACACGAGAAAAGTTTAAAAGTTACCTTTTTGCAAAGTTAAAATTATTGGAGAGATTTTAAAATCTAGAAAGTAAAATATTTAATTATATAATTTTATTGGCTAACTTAAAAATTCTTCTATATATGACTGACTTAACCCTGTTACCTTTAACATATTGTTACTTTTTTTAGCTGAGCTGTATTCCACTGTAATCTATTAAACTAAATCATTTATCAATTGATTAAATATTATGTTTAATGACTTTCAAGACAATAATAAAATTCAACAAATTTATTATACATGATGATCTATGATTAAATAGATAATTTTATTTCTCATAGATAATCAATTCAAGGAAGAGTTTCTACTTCTCATTGAGTTCTTAGTCCACATAAAAGAACTTTCCAGAAATTGTCAACTGAAGTTCTAATAACCTACATTACTCATTTACATTAACAGTATATATTACTCTAGAAGTTAGAGAACATGATTATTTTAAAAGATAACACTTATATAGGGAATATTCTAAATTTAAGTGCGAGTTAAAAACTTTTATTATATAAAAATATCTAAAATAAATAATGTATGTAAAAAAATCTATAAATGTATTGTTTTCATATTTTGGATTAAAAATATATCTTAATTACTTCCATAAGTTTACTTCATGATCCCTCACATGAAATATATTCAGTATTTTCTCTTAAAGAATTCAAACAAAATAATATTTTTTATCAATTTTTTCTGAAAGAATTTTCTTGAGAGAGGTGAAAAACTATTTTTTACAAATTAAAATAAATTTATATTATTAGAAAATAAAAGTTTTACTAAAAAATACTATGTTATTTATATTAAATTATTTAACAGTAAAGAATTATTATTTTGATAAAAATAACGCATTACTTCTTTATTTATGAAATACTTGTATGATATTTTTAACAATATTTTATATCAATCAAATAAAATTTAGTCATCTATGAAAATCATAATTTGATATTTTTTATAATTTCATGTAAAAAGATATAAAATGAAATGGAAACAATGAAGTGGTACTTACGCTTATGCTTATTTCCTACATAAGAGGAAATATAAACTGAGAAAGCAAAGATTACCATAAGTGGAGAATACAATTAAGAGAATGTTTAGATTTTGAGGAGGAGAGTTTAGAGATTAGGATATAGAAGGTTTAGAATTTTTTTTTTTCTTTTTGCTATTCTAATTAGTTAAAAAAGGAAGAAAAATATTATATTTAACTACGTTTTAATCTTTTAATATAATAAGTGCCCGTGATTTTCTTATCCCAACGATTCTTTTTCCTCTCTAATTATGGAGATTTTTTTTTCATTGGCACAATTTTTTTCCAGTGGTGTAATATATATTCATTCTTACACTCTCAATTTGGGTAAAATTCCCATACAAGTGCAAATTTTATAGATATTTTCATAATGGACAAAACTTTTCTTTAATTTGCGCAATCGATAAATGATGCATATGAGATATGATTTCAGTTAAGAATGATGTCTTGGTTAATAAAAAAGAATATAATTTGCATGAACTAAAATCGTTTCCCCACTGCCCCATATTTTAATTCGAAATTAAAAAGAAAAACATAATAACGTTATTCTCTTATCAACTTTTTGAATATTTATAAATAAATATATTAAAAAACATTCAAAATTTAATAAAAAAATAATTATAAATAAATATACATAATTATAAATAAATTAAAAAACATTCAAAATTTAATAAAACAATAATTTTTTTTAATTTTAAATTTAAACACCGAAGTCGTGCTATATAAAAATTTCAATTTCTCAAAATTACTGTTAATATTTTCATCCCATTTCACTTATCCTAGATATGATACTTAACTGAAATTGTAATAGTGATACTTTATCACGAATCTATTTGCAGATTATTAAAAATAGTGTAACAGAAGTACAATTTCTTCCTAATAAATAATGTTATCTATGTACCATTTATCCATCACAAAAATAAAAGAAATTACTCATTATAATAATATTCAATAAAAATTACATTAATATAAAAATTTTATCTTCAATTTCTGTCTCTCATGATATTTTTTCAATTTTAATTAATGTTATCGATTCTTTTTTTACTTTATATTTATTTTAAATCATTTTACTTTCGGAAATTATTAGACTTACATGTTTATGCTCATTTAATTCATGGATCATTTTAATGTTTTTTCATTCATTTACTTTCATGTCTTTCTACAATTCTGAAAATTGTTTTCATGTTATTAATGATTATGCAAGTAATTTTACGTGCAATTTGCAATTTCACAACTTACCTTTTTTTTTGAATTTACACTTTAATAAGTCTTTATATTTGTTTGTTACATTGTTTTAAACTTACATGCATTATTTACATACTGTTTTACTTGAATTAAGTCACTTTATTTGATCTTAAAAAAATTTAAAAACAGGTCAAAATAATTGGTTAAATTTTACATATATAATTTTAGTCAAGATAATGAAATTTTGGTGATCATGAATTAAGTTTCGAATTAAAGATTGAAATTGATTATCTTCCATTAAACTTACAAAATCTCAAAGAATATTTATTTAAAGTGAAAATTTTAGAATATGTTACTATAAACAAAATCAACATACAATATTTTTTTTTGTTAAAATACTTTAGTTTATACTTTTACTGAAAACAATTACCAATCGTATTCACCTCTTTCGTTCACTTCTCTTCGCTAACTAAAAATGTATACGATTATAGTCAATTTTTATTTACGTTCTTACAGTTTCTTAATATGATTTTTGGTTTAATCTTTGGGAATTCGGGATGAAAAAGAATTATTCATAATAAATCCAGCTTAAATTTAAATCATATTGATCTAATAATAAATAAAAATCATATTGATCTAACGATAAATTAAATATAGCGATCCAACTATTATTACTATCCAAAGTAAATAACATCATCACTTATATGTATATAGAGAAAAATAAATAAATAAAAAATGTCCATTGATGAATGATATGTTATACAACTATATTTGTAGGCACACAATATTATAAAATAAAAACTCGTGATTATATAATGTACTATACTTATATGGAACCACGTAATTATGTAATTTGCTCATGTGTTAAAACATGATGATCATATTTACATAATAATTAAAAGAAGATAAACTAATAAAATAAAATCTAAGTTATACATTCTTTCTAAAACAATATGGACATAGAAAATGCACCATTTGTTTTAATAAGATGATATGTACACGTTTATTTTCTATCTAGGCAACTAATGAATCATAAATAAGTGTAAGTTTTAGTTATTTCTCAAAGATTGTATTAAGTTTGAATATCTAGATGAACATTGGTCACACTTTCATTGCATATTTGATCAATGAATTGGTTCAAAATTTTGTTTTCAATTTGAACTCACATATGATAAGGTAATTATTTACATAAGTGACTTGAGTTGTAAAAAATCTTCACCATCAAATAAATGATTTGAACTTTTATCGTTTTCTTACCCTCCTCATGGCTTTATTTATATAATTTAGAATATTTCATCCTTATTTTTTTTTAACTCTATACTTACACTATATTCATGTTAGATTAGATTATTTCTTTAGTTAGTAACTATTTTCCCTACGATTATATTAGTTATCTTATTAAATTAATAAATTTTTATCTATCATAATCCATGAAATACATTAGTAAGAATCCAATTTCATGAATAAGTCATTAGAAAAACAAGTATACAAAATTTACAATTTTCAAAATTTCAAAATTAACTTAAACAAAACGTAAAATACTCTTTCGAGTGGGACCTGCTTGAGGAACAATTTAAATTAAAAACCCAATTTATCTTTATAGGTATTGTTTAAACGAAGGAAGGTCATTTGAGTGAGTTCCTTTTCAAACTTGACTGAGAATACTAATAAATTAAGACAATTATCTTAGGTAAATATTATCTTAAGCAATCATAGCTTGTTGAAGCCTAGATTTAGTCAAAATTATTCAATTTCTTTCAATTTTGATTTACAATTATGTACATACAAGAATTTTGACCTTAGGCAAAATCAAGTTATAAGTAATAATCTAAATTGGAATTTAAAACAAAGATAACTTTCCTTATCTTAAATTGTTCTATAATATAAAATATTACAGAAAGATACTAAAGAATCTCTTAATCTCCTCAATGATACAAATCTAGACATGAAATATCTAAAATAAGGTCGGTTAAAATAAAGAAGAAAATAATTATGAATTAGTCTCTCTTATGTAAAAAACACACATAGAGACTGTTTATTTTTAGATAAAAATAATAACAAAATAATTTAAAATATGGGCTAAGTCTATTATATTCAACACTCCCTCTCAAGCTGATGCATATAAATCATATGTACCAAGATTGTTACAAATATAATCAATTCTAGGTCTCCTTAAAAGATTTAATGAAAATATCAGCTAACTCATCATTCGAATTAACAAATTTTGGTCTTGATGTCTTTAGATATAATTTTCTATCGAATGAAATGACAATCAATCTCAATATGCTTCGTCCTTTCATGAAAGACAAGATTTGAGCTAATATGAAGAGCAACTTGATTATCACATATAAGTGTCATTTGAGTGGCCTCTCCAAATTATAATTATTTGAGTAAATGTTTAAGCCAAATAAGCTCACAGGTAGCTGAGGCCATAACTTTATATTCCGCTTCAGCATTAGATCTTGCCACAACATGTTGTTTCTTACTTTTCCAAGAAATCAAATTATCACCAAAAAGAACACAAGATGCAAAAGTATATCTTCTATCAGGCAAAGATCATGCCCAATCAACATTTGAATAGCATACAACTTTACTATGATTATTATGACCATATAGTAAACCTTTTTCAGGAGAACCTTTAATATACAAATGGCTACATTCCAATTATCAACACATGGGGAATTAAGAAATTAACTGACCACAATAATAGGAAATGAAATATCAGGACGAGTAACAATAAGATAATTTGACATTAGGATCTATGGGTGTGTCAACAAATTTTGAATTCATTAATCCAGTTTCTTCCAAAATGTCCAATGCATACATCTTTTGAGAGATAACAGTACCATTGTTAGATTGTGCTACCTCAATCCCCAAGAAATATTTGAGTTTTCCAATATCTTTGGTCTAAAAGTGGTGACAAATATGTTATTTTATTTGAAAGATGTCATGGTTATCACTACCTGTAAGAAGAATATCATCAATATATATTAGATAGATGGACCCAACACTGAAATGTGTAATGCTTGTGAAAAGGTCTCTTGAAACGTATACTATAGGTACAATGGTTACTTGTTTAAAGAGAAAAGATTATGTGTGCCTAAGTGTTCCATAAGGAATTTATTGGTAAGATAGACACATGAAGGTGGTCTGATGGGACGTTTTGGGTACAAAAGACTTTAGAAACATTGTATAAGTATTTCTATTGGCCTCGTATGAAACATGATGTGCATAAATTTTGTGAGCATTGCATTGTTTGTAAAAAGGCAAAATCAAAAGTGATGCCACATGGTTATATGCACCCTTGCATATATCTGAATATCCTTGGATTGACATTTCTATGGACTTTGTCTTAGGATTGCAACAAACAAAAAAATGGCAAAGATTCTATTTTTGTTGTTGTTGACAGGTTTTTTAAAATGACACATTTCATATCTTACAAGAAGACAATGATGCTTGTCATATAGCTGACTTGTTTTTTAGGAAAGTTGTGAGACTTCATGGAGTGCCTAGGAGTATTATAAGTGACATGAACACTAAATATTTAAGTTACTTTTGGAGGACATTGTGGAGTAAGCTTGGTACGAAATTACTTTTCTCTACTACTTGTCATCTACAAACTGATGGGCAAATTGAGGTAGTGAATAGAACATTAGGAACTTTGCTTAGGACTATTTTAAAGAAGAATCTTAAGTCTTGGGAAGAATGTTTGCCTCATATAGAATTTGCTTATAATAGGGTTGCCCATAGCATAACTAATTGCTCACAATTTGAAATTGTGTATGGATTTAATCCTTTAACATTGCTTGATTTATTATCTATGCTTAATATTTTTGTTTTTAAGCATAAGGATGCACAGGCTAAAGTTGATCATGTGAAGAAACTGCGTGAGCGTGTGAAGACACAAATTGAAAAGAAAAATGAGAACTATGTCAAGCAAGCTAATAAAGGAAGAAATAAAATTATTTTTGAACCCGGTGATTGGTTTGGGGTTTGTATGAGGAAAGAAAGATTCGATAAGCAAAGGAAATCCAAACTCCAGCCAAGAGGAAATGGTTCTTTTCAAGTGTTGGAGAGGATTAACAACAATGCTTGTAAATTTGATCTACCTGGTGAGACAGAGTAAGTGCCACTTTTAATGTATCTGATTTATTTCTTTTTTATGTAGTGAATGATTTTCAAACTTTGAGGAAAAATGCTTTCTAAGAAGGGAACAATGATGTGGACATACATGCTCAACTCCACAAGACCCATGATGAAAAAGCCCGAAGCCCATGAAACAAAAAATCAAGTCCAAGATCAAATTTAAGACTTAGGTGGGCCCATGACTAGAGGAAGACTTAGGAAGACCCAGGAAGCTTTGTAATACAAGGTGACCTATCTACTCAAGGTCCAACTATTAAAAGACAACCATATGAAAAAGACAACCATATGAAAGAGACTAGGCTGATTACAAATCTAATGGGCTCACAGAACTAAGAAAAGGGCTAATAAGGATTTTAATTTAATTTATTTACTTTCAAATGAGACAAACTCATAACCTACATATGTATTTAAACATTTTTGGGAATTGAGAAGGAGGAATGATACATTTTGCAAATTGGTGAGAGTGAATATCCTGGATTCTTGGCTAAATCAACTCTTAGACTTATCAAGGGTTTTCCATTACATTGTGGTGTCTTTGGGGCTTATCTTCTTCAATGGAAGTGACACTGCTTATCCCTATATCACTTATTTTACATGAACCCTACTTTCCAATAAAGTCAAGTTTCTACCCTAGACCGGTCCGTTCTTGAATCCCAACAGCAGTTCACATCAATACTTGTGGAATGCCTTGAGGCAACGAGCAGAGCAATGTGCAAATCTTAGTTTGACAGAAGAGAAAGATCGAGTGAGGTGCATAATGATAGAAAAATGAGTGTCAATAGCCATATATAAAAAGTATCATCTTCGTAAAACTTAAAAGTTAAAGAACTTTATTCAAAGTAGATGAACTTGAAGTCACAAGCGTGAGGTTCTAAGTAAGGCTAGAGGAAAGCGAGGTGTAGATGTGAGATTGCGATTTAAAGAAGGAGATATAGAGAAGAGGACAACGAGATGCATATGTGAGATTAGGGTTTGAAGGAAGAGATGCAAAGAGAGAGAGAAAGAGACAGAACATAGATATGAAGTTAGGATTTAAAAGGATTTGAAGGAACACATGAGAGAAAAGTTCCACAATTTGGTGATAAATGAAGGACATGTGGTGCACTTATTATATAGGGATAAATATTTCCATATTTTTGTTTTGATTTTTTTTTTAAAATATGGTGATGACACGTGTTAAAGCTTTCCTTGTGAAATTCAAGGAATTAATATATACCAATAAGTATATAAATATGTTTAATTATATATGATAACGTAAAAAAATTATTAGATGAGTGGACTCATAAAATTTGAACAAACATTCTTTTTGAAAGATAATTAATTAAAAAGAAACAATATTTAAGATTATTATAAACTAAGGTGAAGTATTAAATAAATTCATAAAAAATAGACGATATATTTGAATAAATTTAAAAATTTTGATGTTCCTAAAGAAAAAAAGATATTTTTGTACAAGAATCATGATTATTAAAATTTTTGAATAAGTAAACTTATTAGACATATCTTTAATTTTTTTGTACTCTAGTTATATTGTCCAATGAAACAATGTTGAAAAAATTTATTTTATAGAAGTTTTAATATATTTTTTAGAAAATAAAATGATAGGAAATATATATTAAAAAAAGGACGTTGTAGTTACCTTGGATTTGGATAAATTGATCAGATTCGAAGACGAATCTACTCAAAATTAGCAATTTCTGTCAAATTTAATTGACAATTATGTACACACACAAATTTTGACCATACATAAAATCAAATTATAACTTATCATCTAAATTGGAATTTAAAATAAAGATAACTTTCCTTATTTTTGAAATTTTTTTAATATAAAATATTAGATATTGAAAAAGAGAAAGTTACAAAAGACACCAAAAAAACCTTTTAATCTCCTCGGTGATACAAATCTAGCCATGAAATACCTAACATAATATCAAACCCACAAAAATAGTATTTTCCCATTCAAGCCAAACATGCATGATCTCCTTAAAGGAAAAGATGAAAATTAAAGAACAGAGAAAAACTTACTTATATCTACACTCCAAATTAGAGTTGTATACTTTTACCCTTATTATCTTGTAGGCAACAAGATCATTGAAGGTTGGAGAAGAGAATTTAATTTTACTTTAGGTAAGAAGGAGGAGAAAGAATTAATAAAAGAAGAAGAAAAAAAAGCTAGAGTGGTTTGTCGAAGAAAAAGAGCTTTTTGCATTCCTATTGGCACCCCCACATAGCTAAGTTCATCTTTTCCTCTGTTTCCTTTTTCTTACAATCCAATAACGAAGCCCAAACTTGTAATTACATTCTAAACTACTCTTAAAATTACTATTCTCCGCTTTTTAAATTAAAACATAACTATTATCTTCTAATAAGATGTAAAAGTGATGCACACGCATATCATACATACTATAAACACATATCTAATTAAATTAAAATGTAACCACTAAATTTTTATTTTATTTACACTATTAAGACAAACAAATTCGTACACCAAGCTTTAAATGAGTGAAAAATGAAAATTTTGGTTGAATTTCCCCAACCCCATTTTCTTTATATTTGTTTTGAATCCAACCAATCAAATTCAGCCTTCGTTTCAGTTGAAGGCCAAGACTTATGCATGCCATACATTGTGATTTGCTTTATGTTAAACATTAAGGTCGTGTTTGTTTCTCAATGAATATTTACAAAAACAAAATAATAAACCCACAAATTTATTAATTATAAAATTAGTTTTTATCAATCACATCAAATCATTCAAAGAAAACTTACATAACTTTTTTTCATTTTCTTAATACTTAAACTTTCTTTTGAATCTCACTTTCTCCTCAAATTTTTCTCATTTGTACTACTTGAAATCTAATCTTAATCCAAAAGCAAGACACTCCATGATCTTTTCTGAGAATGAAAGAAAGAAAGGCACTATGTGTGAACAGAAAACCTGAGCAGAGGAAACTTTTATCAATCTATTCGAGAAGGCATTATAAAAAGAAGCATAGATGCAAAAGTTGACTTGACCCTATCTGATTCTGCTCTTGTGGCAAAGATACTGTGAGAGAATGTGGCGTCTTTGTGTGCCACGCTCTGTGAAATTTAAATATAATTTATGTTCCTTGAGGAACCGACAAGGAGCCAATTGTATGGACAGTGCAGAATGTAGGGTCATTGACCTTCGTCACCCACACTTATACGGTCTGATACTCTCACACACATCACTATCTCAGGTATTGTACTTTTCTTCTTTTCTTTTCAACCACATCACATCACCATCAAAAAACCATTTCATCCTAACCATTTACTTTTCCTACCTAGCTACCTACCTATGTGTTTCAACGAGGATCCGCAAGCTTAACCTCTCTTCTTCTCTCTATTGGCCACATGCAATGCAGTATTCTCAAACCATGCAATAGTGTAGTGTATCTCTGATCTGCTTTTTTCTGTTTTTGTTGTTTCTCATGTAACCCACACGCGACAGACGTGCCAGACCAAACTACGTACCCCCTTTTCTAGAATTATTTCTCGACACTTCCAGATATTTCACTTCCTCATCATAAACCCTAAAAATAAATAACTTTTTCACACCCCAGATAAAGATCAAAAATGCTGTCTTCTTCTGTTGTTGACCTACCCTTGTGATTGCACCAAACAAGAAAATGTTTGGATGTGCATGTGTGCAGTTTCTGTTAGTGACACGGTCGTTTTAAAAAGTTGTAGAGGAGATTGCAGTGATCTGCAGATTATCTTGGGAAAAGTGCAATTATGAAGAGTTTTGTTGATAAATATCAGTGATTTGGTAGGGGAAATCCACGTTCACATGCTTTTTCATTGTAGATTAGGCGACGAATTAAGCAGAAGAGGATCTTCGTATCTTGAGGATAGTCTCAAATCACATATATAAATTGACCCATCATAGCTATCTACACGAGAAAGACGAAATGCCAGTGTGGAGCAATTGAATATTCATTGGAAAATTCGCAGGTAGAAAAATAGTAGTAGAATAATCGATACTGTTCCACCCAACCAGTATCATTTCCACCTTTTTGCTCAATCAAGAAAACATAATCCACGGATCTCACCCAAGTTAATGGTTCCGATTCTGTGCTATAAAATAATTACACTTTTCTTCTTTCATTCATATTTAATCTACACCTGCACACTTTTTCTCTTAGATATTGCATTTTCCCACCCAAAAAGTTTGCTTGTATAATTCAAGTAGTTTGTTTTTCTTTTGAAACTTACGTTGATGAGATCTTATTAATTTTGATGAGATTTTTTTTGGATGTATTGTAAATTGTCTTCAATCTAGATTAAAGAATAGAAGTGATTTAAACCTTTCTTTTTCATGATAATTCATCACGTCAATCTTTAAAACGCATGACGAAATCATAATTATCCTACAAAATTCATTGAGGAAAGAACAATTTTAATATTAATGATGGAGAAAAGATTAATATAAATATGGTTTTTGCATTTCTTCTACAGCTTAGTGTTACAGTAAACTATTTTGAGCATCCCATTGTTGATATTAATATTTTAAAATTAACTGTTAATCACGTGGAAACCAATAATGACAGGGAAACAAAGTATTGTATTAAAATATGGAAAGAGGAAAATATAATTTAAAAAAATGAATGTGATGAAGTGAGACACGTAAGAAAAGAAAAGGTCATTGGCATGTGAGTGGGGTCTAGATTTTGGGCACGTAATATGTAACAACTATAATAAAATCCTATAAACTTCATAGATTTGGTAAGCCAGCAAGAATTCCTTGTATCTTTGATCCATGAAAACTATGATGAAACATGAACTTTTTAGCCCTGCTGTCTGGGCCCTTTGAATTGGTGTACTTGTGTTTTCTATTTTCTCTTTTTTTTTTGTTGTTAGTTACCCACTTTTTACTCCACAAATTCCTTCATTTCTCCCTTACTTACATAGTGTGGACAATTATTTATTCTTCCCATATGAATTAAGGACAAGAAAAGGCAGCAGCACCACTGTCACTGAGACTATAAAATAATGAAAAAATTCTACAAATCAACATATGTAGCATGAAGATCAAGGGGGAAAAAAGGCATTATTAACCACTAACTGCGATTTGTTAATTCAATCCTTTTATATGGAGCTGAAATAGTACTATACCTCGTGATTAGAGCTCTTCTTACTACATACCAATTTATTCAAATAATGCTGGATTCATCCATCTTGTTAGGGTTTAGATTCCCATCTCCACTTTCCATCTTGTAATGTGCTTTTCATGTAGAGTTTATGAATATTCATTTAAAAACTAGTCGTGATTATATTTAACATTTTAACTTAATTTTGTTTAACTTCAAAACAAAGGAAGCTTATAACTTTTAGGCATTAAGACTTATACTAAATATAGGAACTAACTTATTACGCAAACAACTACCATAGACATAAAAAACGTTTTTATCTATCAAGATCAACTTGATATAGCAAAGCTAAAATATCGACATTTCGATTACGCGTGAGTAAAGATTTAAACTATTAATCATATCACAAAACAACAAATCAAAGATTAAGAATCATATGAATTTATTATCCTTAAGGTCCACACTTATAAAATTCACTAGAAATAATATAAATAAGTGAGGAAGCTTCAAAATATACATTATTAAGTATTTAACAACCATCAATTAAAATGCATTTCTATGGAAGAAGAATATGTTTTTGAGTTTGTAAAAGTTCTCTCAACTTTTGTAAAAAAA
>Ga0099825_1000991_pt1 | contig 34389 bp, 19 predicted proteins | sample SiratroredBW_FD_76838 | JGI IMG/M metagenome (GOLD analysis project Ga0099825, IMG submission 76838) | Root nodule microbial communities of legume samples collected from California, USA - Siratro red BW | ecosystem: Host-associated > Plants > Roots > Nodule | place: USA: California | collected...
GATTGTTATAATTTATTTAATATAAGAGTATATAAGAGAAATAAAAAATAAAAATATATATATATATATATATATATATATATATATATATATATTTGAATTTAAACTATTTTAGTTTTTAAAGTCATATATCTTTAAATCGTCTTCAATTTTTTTTATAAGATTTTGAATTTAATTTTCATTATTTTTGTAATAAGATAATATCATCGACTAGGTAGTAAAGGAAAAATTCTAATTGATCAAAATTCTGATATAGTAAATTCATTTATCTTCTATAATTAATTTTATAATTTTTCCTAACTCTAGGTTGAAGTTATAGATTTTTGTAAGTTATGTGAGATGATAACATGATATTTGATCAAAATTATCTTTTGATTTTAATGTTTTGTTGATTTTAGTATTTTTTAAGTATTTAGAGAACTTAAAAATATATTTCTAGCTAATTTTAGGTAAGTTTTGATATTCTCCCATTTTTGAAGAGAAACACCCAACTAATATGAAGTGATATTAAACTTATTTTGTTCATTTGATTTATTTATTTTTTCTTCTAAAATATCTTAAATTAAATATTTAAAATAAATTATAGAAAAAGATTATCTTAAATATTATTTGAGAACACAAGTATTTACTAAAGGTCATGTCATGACTTTATTTTTAAATATGTAAATATAATTTTGAAACAATAATAAAAGATAATGGAAAATTTATTGTTTCAACGAGTTCAATCAAACTTTTTAAATGCCATATTCATAAACATTAGAATTACATTAATAAATTATTACTTTTATTATACATTTTTGTAGCAAAAATTTACGAAATTGATTTCCTTACCTATTTTTCATGTTAACTCATATTCACTTCAATTTTCTTCTCAATCTTTTACATATAATTTTACCCGCTGAGTCATGAAATTTAGTATTATGCATTTTGATTTTCGTTGATATTATGTTATCAAATAGAATCTATGTTATTTCAGTAAATAAAAAACACAAAAAGCGAGTGACACTGGTTATAATGGCAGCTATGATGATGATGATAATATATTTTAATGTGTCTTATAAATGTGAATTTTAAAAAATAATTTTAACAAGCATTGTTGTTGGGGTTGCATCCAGGTAGTGGCTGGTTGAGGTTGAGAAGGTTATAACTGGTGGAGGTTGCATGCGGTGGCTTACCGCATCAGTAATTATGAATGGTCAAAAACATTTTTGCTTCTAACAATTTATATAATAATGTTAATAATAATAAAATAATAGTAAATAAATAAATCATAAAAAATTAGAGAATAATAAAAATAATAGTAAACTAAATATGTATAATAATAAAATAATAATAAATATAAATTAAATATTTAATTAAATTTAATTAATTTTAATATTTTATAATATTTTTAAATTATTATATAAATGACTCACAATCTCAGTCTTGATTTTTTTTTTTCTTTAATTCAAACAATATTGCATTTCATTTTTTTTTCACTCTTCGAAAATCATTCTACAATCAAAACTTATTTTAATATAAATACAAGTGTAATTTGATATGGATTTTTTAAAAATATTGTTTGTACGAAGTGAATTGATAATTAATCTTTTATAATATAAAGTTTGACTATTTATTTCTACATTTTTTTCAATTTTTTATTTCGCATTCACAGACCTCAAATTTGAAACTTCATTTAATATTTTAAAACGCGGTCTCACCAATCACTCAAAATAATGCAAATATAGTAAATATTATCCACAAAAAGATGAATTTATTTAGTTTTTAAAATAAAATTAAATATATTTGTAAACTTTAATTAGTTTAGGATATATTATTATATATTTATTTATTCACATAAGAGAGAGTAATTTGTAAACTTTAATTAGTTTAGGATATATTATTATATATTTATTTATTCACATAAGAGAGAGTAAGACATTTGTAGACTTGATGATTTATAAAATTACTCAAAGCTCAAACGTAGTTGTTGATAAAACTTATTTGGCATTATAGGTTTATATAATTTGGTTATGTTGTATTTCTAATTGTAAAAATCCTTGCGAAAATAACAGTGTAGAGATGATTTTGCTGGAAGAAGAGATAAGTTATTTTTGTTTGATTTCAAAATTAAGACCACTAATCACACATACAAACTGAAATTATTGAACTTCACATAAATCATCCAAACTTCATTCTCAGTATTTTTTTTATGTTATGCTTTGTTTAGATGGATACATGCATGTATTTAATAGAGTATATTTATATGGATTTGATAAGATTCGAAGAAGTGAAACAAGTTTTTTGAATTAAAAAATAAATTGAAATATATATTTAAATTTAAAAGTAAGTTAAGTTTTTTTGAATTAAGAGATAAATGATTATATTTGATTGAAAAGTTTGTGAATAATATTATTATTAATTTATTTTTTAATTGATAAAATTATAAGATTATAAATTTATCCTCGAAGTTAATTTTTTAAATAAAATATAATTAATTATTTTAAATAATAATAATAATTGTTATTTTGATAATTTTATTTTAATTATTATTTTTTATTAAATATATTATTTTATAAAACAATTTTGGTTATTGTTATTCTTATAAATAAACTTTATAATTTATTATTATTATTTTATAAAGTAATTTTAAATATTAATTTTTTAATTGTTTTATTATTATGTATAATACTAATATATTATTATTATTATATTGTGTAATTATAATTGATTATGTTATATCGATTAATCGATAATGTTGTATCAATCATTCGATTATGTTATAAAACTTATAATATAATAAATTATATATAAAAATTATAGTTGATTATGATAATTGATTATGTATAAACTATTGTAATTACTTATATTATAGTTTTTATAACATAATTAATTAGCATAATTGATTAACATAATTGATTATTAAGTTTTATGTACACTGTTCTCTTTGTTTTTTTCTCAACTATCATGTCAAGTAGTTGCATGACATAGCAAAACAATTTCTGCAGGCTTTTATGAGAGTGAAAACACATTCAAAATGGAGAAATACTTCAACAACCAAATCTTAATCTAATTTTCGATACAAATATACTGGGAGTGAGAAACTCACTTTCATGCAATCTCACAAATTATCACTGAATTGTCGACAATTAATTCAATCAAACATGAATTATCTCCTAAAATTCATCTACATACTTATCCATTCAAACATACTTTTAAAAGCATTTATCCTTCAAAATAGAATACTTAATTATCGATACTAATCTCTATTCTATATTTAAAAAAATACACTCATCAAAGATTCTAGGTTTTATCATTTTGATTTACAAATGTGTTAATTAAAAAGATTTAGATATCAACCTTTATAAATATTATATATTTTTCAATATCGAGTTATGAAATTTAATTATCAGCTGAATTTAAGGTTATATATCACTGTTATTTATTAAATATATATTTAGTTTTATTACAAATTAAATTTAAATTAATTGTTAATATATTACTACACACTTTAAAAATGCGGTATTTTTCATAATTTTTATAAATAAAATATTACCTACTATTCTTAAAAACCAAATTAGTCAAAGATGACAATTTGTCAATACTGACTGAGGAGCAGATAAAGTTACACCAGTTGTACCAATCTCCGCAGTCATGCGAAATGATTGGAGTACTAGAACTCTCAAAGAACAACTTTGCTTCTTCAAAAGCTTTAGTTTCTTGTCACTTAATACAATTATGCCTCACATTTTTTTCCTTTATCCTCCTAAATTTATATATCTGCATAAGAAATAAGAGAAAATAATAGTATTTATTAATATTACTATTACAAAAAAAAATCTAAAATAATTAATACCATTATTTTACAGATAATTATAATTACACTCACTGGGTTATCAATTATCTGAATGAAGTCATGTGGTTCGGTGGAGGCAAGGCAAACGTGTACCAAATTCAACAGAACTCCAAAATTTCCACTCGCATATAAATTCAGATCCGCACGTTAACCAAATCGCACAATTCACTTAACATCATTCAGAGTCCAATAGATTTCCACGTAAGTCACACGCCAGCTCCGACAACAGAAACACTAAATTCACCGGCGATGGAGATTGACGGCAACGTTCTCGCCGCCAAGTCGTTGGTTCGCTTCGGCGTGCGCCACATGTTCGGCGTGGTGGGAATTCCGGTGACGTCGCTGGCCAACCGCGCCGTCGCCCTCGGGGTCCGCTTCATCGCCTTCCACAATGAGCAGTCCGCGGGCTACGCCGCCTCCGCCTACGGCTACCTCACAGCGAGCCCCGGCGTTTTCCTCACCGTCTCCGGCCCCGGCTGCGTCCACGGCCTCGCCGGCCTCTCTAATGGCTCCGTCAACACCTGGCCCACTGTCCTTATCTCCGGCTCCTGCGACCAGGCCGACGTCGGCCGCGGCGACTTCCAGGAACTCAACCAGATCGAAGCCACCAAACCCTTCTCCAAACTCTCCGTCAGAGCCTCCCACATCTCCGAAATCCCGGCCCGTGTGGCCCAAGTTTTGGACTGGGCCCAATCAGGCCGGCCTGGTGGGTGCTACTTAGATCTCCCCACCGATGTCTTACATCAAAAGATATCAGAATCCGAAGCGGAACAACTCTTAACTGATGAAGCGGAAAAAAACCGCGCGAAACCCGAACCTTATTCTATTCCCAATTCGAAGATCGAAGAAGCTGCTTCTCTGCTTAGACGTGCTGAGAGGCCGTTGATTGTGTTTGGAAAAGGAGCGGCGTACGCGCGTGCGGAGCAAGCCCTTACGAAGCTGGTGGAGGCGACTGGGATTCCGTTTCTCCCCACTCCGATGGGGAAGGGGTTGTTGCCGGATACTCACGCGCTTGCTGCCACGGCTGCTAGGTCACTCGCGATTGGGAAGTGTGACGTGGCGCTTGTGGTTGGAGCTAGGTTGAATTGGCTTCTGCACTTCGGTGAGCCACCGAAGTGGTCGAAGGATGTGAAGTTTATATTGGTGGATGTGAGTGAGGAGGAGATTGAGCTGAAAAAACCTCACTTGGGTTTGGTGGGTGATGCCAAGCACGTGATTGAGGTTTTGAATAAGGAGATTAAGGATGATCCGTTTTGCTTGGGGAACACGCATCCGTGGGTGCAAGCGATTTCCAACAAGGCGAAGGAGAATGTGGTAAAGATGGAGGTTCAATTGGGGAAGGATGTTGTGCCGTTTAATTTCTTGACGCCTATGAGGATTATACGCGATGCTATTGCGAATTTGGGAAGTCCTGCTCCTATAGTGGTTTCCGAAGGGGCAAATACCATGGATGTGGGAAGGTCTGTGTTGGTTCAGACCGAGCCCCGGACGAGATTGGATGCAGGCACGTGGGGGACCATGGGGGTTGGTCTTGGTTACTGCATTGCCGCCGCTGTTGCTTCTCCGGACCGGCTTGTGGTTGCCGTTGAAGGGGATTCTGGATTTGGGTTTAGTGCCATTGAAGTTGAGGTACATTCTTGACTCAGCATGCCTTGTGTGTTAGTTAAGCATAGTAATTACTTAAGTGTTATTGTGTATTAAGTGTGTATGTGTGCGTGAGAGAGACATTGTCATTTATATAACTTTTCGTGTCCTATGCAAACTGAACCTAGTCCTGGAATTGACATAACATATTTACCATCTGTTGGAATAGATTTTACGACGGTGTTCCTGAAGGTGTAAATGGATTCGTTAATTGTGACGAATTTATTACCTTCTTGTCCCTGTCTTTGGAACAGTGGTTCAGCCTATATTGGGCTAAAAGTAGTATTCCAGTGCTCATTTTCTTTGAGTAGGAGAGAGTAAAAAGCAAAATGGATGAGAAAGTACGTGAGTTCTAAGTGTAGTATCTCAGTAGTATGTGAGATATAAATTTTGGCTTCTTTGGAGAACTTCTAAACAAGGTTTTGCTGTTCTTGTTTGTTGTAATTCTGAATTTTTTCTGATTTTGGTTATCTTTTCCCAAAGTTTGGAGAAGTTTTATATCTTTTATCCCGAACCAGGAAAATAAGTTTCTTCAAGTTTGAAATGATAATGGTTGTTGATTTTTAGTTTATCTAAATGGGTTTCTTGTTTAAATAATTAAGAAACTCAATTTTTGTTCGAACCATTTAATCTCCAGTTTATAAATTGTTGTTATTATGATATGTATATGTAAGTTCTCTCAATTAATATGAATGTACATGTTTTTACTTTCTTTGCTGTAACTGCCGCAATTAATTTTTCGGAATACAAGAATGCCACGTGATGCTTTATCTTTTATCCAGACATTGGTTCGGTACCAGCTTCCTGTGGTTGTGATTGTTTTTAACAATGGTGGTGTATATGGTGGCGACCGCAGACGCCCAGAGGAGAAAGACGGACCTTACAAAGGTGATCCTGCCCCCACAGATTTTGTCCCTAATGCAGGGTACCATGCTTTGATAGAAGCTTTTGGCGGAAAGGGCTATCTTGTCGGGACGCCGGATGAACTCAAGTTTGCTCTTTCAGAATCGTTCTCTGCTCGGAAACCAGCAGTAATAAATGTTGTGATCGACCCCTATGCTGGTTCAGAGAGTGGGAGGATGCAACACAAAAATTGATTTCACTTACGTAGTTGCCAAATGCTATGTAGCATCCTTTCACTTTATTTACTTTTGGTTTTGAATAACACATCAATTGTACTCCTAAGGTTTTTCATGCTTGAATTTTTTGTTCAGCATTGCCATCGTCAAATATATTTTTAACTTCAACACAGTAAAGTTCTCTTGTACCCTCAAATTGAGAATGGTTTCGGTATCCTTCTTATGTGGAGCTATAGTAATTTCGCGTGTGTACCTTAGCCATGTCATTGTTTGATACGGCTTTTCATGGTGTTGTTCAAGTTTTTATAAAGGTTAAAAATATACTAAACAACCAATGGGTCAATTTCATAATATTCAACAGATTGACTCTCTATTCTGTAAACTCTAGGAAGAAAGTTGGATTCCTATTGAAACCACAGTTTGAACCCTAAAGCTTTGATCAAAACCAAACTATACACCCTAAATCTTATGTTGGAATCACTGTTTGAAATCTAAATCCTAAATCACATTCCAATTTTTGTTAGCCAGGGTCCACAAGATGAACCATTACTGATTTATTTTCCGAGGCAAATAGACAAAGTAAGATGCAATATTGTCTTACAGCGATTCATGCCAAGTCGAACTGATGCGGGTGACTTGAAGTTTGACAGTGGAAACTAGGCAGGCAAGGAATAGGCAAGGAATAGCTAGCAGATATTATCTCAAATGGTGGTGATGGCCAAGGGAATCCACAGTATCTGCCGGCAGGTGAGGGTTCTACAGTTTTTTTTTTTTTTTTTTTAATGTTTGAGGTATCTTTCATAAACCTCCCTGTGTTATGCAAACAAGAAATTGCATCCTATGTAGAACCAGTTTGTTACTAAACTGGTTCATGATGGACAATGGTTTTTCTCTCTACTCGTATCACATGACTTTTTGAATTCTTGCCCCTTTTAAAACTAGGAAAAGTTAGATTTTAAGTAAAATAGAAAATTAGTGAAGTACATTAGATATCATATCAACATAGGATTCCCTGCTTGAGTCAAAGTCCTCTGGCAGCTTGTTATCTTCATTAGATTGAGTTATTACTGAGTTATAAAAGCAGAAAATGAATGAAGTGCCTCAGGTAACCTCTCAAGTTAAGTTCTTTGGCAGCTTGTCATAATATATTTGAGTAATAATATACTTTGATGATTGTGAGTAACATTTATTTAGCTATCCGTTCTTTTTATTTTGGTATTGTACATCATTAACTTGAAGCCATAATGACTTCGCCAGGTGCTAGGATATGGCAAAAGAAGTTTTTTACACTTGTTTTCTCCATTTTGATATTTCGATATCCTGTTTCTGGACTTGAATGGTTGGATATTCTCTCATAGTTGTTGGATTTACTCTGCATCAATGTCTAGAATGCTTGGATATTCTTTCATAGTTATTGGATTTACTTTATATAGTGAAGCTATTTGAGATTCTTGAGTCGCTTAACCGAAGCTTTGGCACATCAGAAACTACCAATGCAAACATTGGGATTGTTTCGTTACAAAATTCTTCTAGTTGATTCGCTGGAAAATGAAAAAGAAAATTGCACCTTTGGAGTCAATCTCCTGATTGATTAGGAAGTCGACTCAATGTTTGTTTTAGATTTTGTTCTAACCTTGGATGGTTCTCAGCCATGAAAATAGGATAATAAACCTGCAGATATACTATTATGAAATTTGCTAGATATATTATGAAATTTGTACTTAGGGTGGGTTGGCGACCATGAACTATAGGAAAATAACCTTCTACGCATTTTTTTATGTAAACACTTGGCACAACAGTAAACATTAGTTTATGTTCTTATCGTAAGGTTAATTTGAGGATGGCAGCAGTAAATTATGTAACTAGAACCCATCAATGTCGCTAACTATGCCCGTATCGATGTCGGTCAATATACACTTGATATCGTAATGATGCAGTCACTTCAATTCATACCATTTTAAAGTCTAATTAAAGAATTTACAATAGAAAGTTAGTGAAAATGTTGACCTGGGTGCCACGGGATGGTTAGAATAAATAACGATACGTAGAAATATCTTTTGGATATTATGATAAGCGTTTGATCAGAGTGGCCCCAAATTTTGTTGAAAATGAGAAAATTAGAGACGTGAATGTTATTTTGGATCAACTTTTGGATGTTATGATGTGTATGGATCCCCTAATAAGATTGGCTCCAAGTTTTGTTTGAGAATGGGAAAATAGGTGGGTGCCCCTCAAGTAAAATTCAACCAACATCACCCAAGCCATTCCATTTGCGAGATATTTCAAAAGTATTAATTGAATCCTTAATTATTGACTCCAGCTATCATAACAGGCCAACCCCAAATTAGCTAATCAGACTACAATATATTTTTGTACATTAAACATCAATATTTATACAGTGTAAATACAAACACCATCAGACAACAACAAGCCAAGAGCTTAAATCTGCACTTCATAATCCATCCAAAAATACAACCAGATTCCATTGTTGCTCCTCCTTCTGGATACTAATTGCAGAGGGTGTCGGCTATGAATAGTTGCTCCACCTTTCACAAACAAAATACAGCATATCACTGTTTGATTTTTCAGAACTCACATTCTTTATCATAATCTTGATGTTTCTACTATTTGCACTACCAATAACTAAATCCCAAATTTCTACTTCCATCACAACTTTGAAACTTCTATGAGGATGCCCAAGAAGACGTGAAATTTAACCTATTATTTCAGTTCTTTTCTTTTCTGTAAAGTTGTCTTAACTTGTTCACATGAGTTACTATGTAGACGACCACACCCAGAGTCTACATCTATAAATTAAATAAATGGGAGGTGAACATAAATATAAGAATTCCGATATTTAGACAACCTCTCTTCTTTCACTCCCACATTCCACTTGACAACCGCTGATATGGCACCACGTGCCACAATTATTATTTTTTTAATTAATGTGGGGTGATTGTTCCGGTCTTCTCCGTGGTGGCTGTTATTTTGGTATTCGGCCATGTTGTGGAAGATTGATGGTTTGTTGTTTGACAGATTTGTTGGAGGCATTGGACTGGTAGTTGGAAGAAAGATACGATTTTTATAGATTTAGCTAAGAATTTTATTTTTGGGGTATGAATCACAATCCACGTGAACGGACCAACCGAAGAACACTAATTTTCTAACTCGGTTTACTCAATTTCTTTCCAATTTCTAACATCAGTTTACTCAGCCTTGAGAAGAAGACAATGATGGTAGTGAAACATGAATATCAGCACCGTGTCTTGCATTCAGTGTTATCTGCTTGCATTTTGAATTTAATGGCTTTAATGTCGGTAGTTTTGTAGGCCTTTAAGGTTATCAGTTTGGTTGTTGAACGTGTTATATTACTGTTGTTGCATTGTGTCATGGCAAAAGGGGTGTTTTTACTGTTTCTTCTTTTAGTATCTTTGTTTAGCTTACAATGTGCCATTGAAATTTTAAAGGTTCATAATGTCTTGCACACGGGTGTTCAGATCTCAGCATATATTCATCCATCAATTACTTGTTTGAAGAATATGGTGAAGGAAATATGTAGTTCAGATTAGGCAGAATGTGACTGTTTGTCCTGTTCCGAAAAATGAAAGGAATTGTGCAATGAGACAATAGCAACCGTGGTGGATGTTGAAGCTATCATGAATATGTAATAGTCACCTTAAGATTATGCACAGGGATTAATTATGAGATGCTGTGAGTTTTGTGAAATCTCGGTTCATTTGGGTACATTACCCTCTCTCACCTCATTGTGCCTTCATTCCACTTGTTGGTATTTGTGAAAACATAGGGACTTGGATGCAAGTCCGTAAGTGTTTTTAGTATTGAAACTGTCGTTCATATTGAAAAACAACACTAGTAGTATTTTACAAAAAATAAACTGATACTCCAAAAGTGACAATTATTTTCAAAAAGGTTGTATGAAAACCTGATGTCAACATTTTGTTTTGCTTTATCAATGACATAGTAGGAAATTGAATTTGTCAGCCTGGATGCTAGAAAAAGTTGTCATTTCTTATTATTCTTATGTGAAATGTTTAGAAGAGATTATGCTTCCTATATTTCACTACCTGATCTGTGAAGATATTAAGATTGTAGCTGTCAAAGATTTTGACTTATAATTCCAATTTACAAAATTTAGATTCATGCACAAAACTAATAAGGTTAATGACACTATTATTTGCAATTCAGATCCATCTAAATGATTGTTCGCAATAGTCAATGATTGTAAGCCTTGTATCCTTATTCCTTGTCGATATAAAGAATAGAAAGGTTGAGAAAATGAGTTTCATGTAAAAGGTTCATAATTGCAAAAGAATGAGAAAGAAAGAACACTGTAATTAAGTCTCTCCTACTTGAAGTAGGTGTAAAATACGTCTTATCTATGCATGCGTGAATTTAATTATTAAGCTGACAAAATAAATTGAAGTTATGGGGTCAGTTCAAACAAGTTAACAGAATACCAAATGAGAAAGTAAAATGAATGGAGCTTTCGTGGCCAATGAATTTAGAAGTAAGTTGAACGAGAGAAATTTATACAAGTAAAAAACCTTAGGCATTAGGAATTTAGAATATTGTGATATGATATCTGTGTTGATGGTATATTTGTTTAAAGAGCTGATAATTTCATTTAGATCCAAAAGTTGTTTAAAGTTTTGTTTCTTGTTTGATTGCAAGCCTTAAGCTTTCTGTGAGGGTTTGTTAGTGCCATTTTGCAGTTGTATGAAATTGAAAATAATACAAAATGTGTCATGAAGTAGACACAAGAAAACATATTTGGCAATTGACATAATTAATATGTTATTTTAAATGGTTGCTGCATAAAATTGGTTCTGTAGAGAAGAAAGAAAAAGGTAAACGATATTAAATTAACATTTTCTCTGAAAAGTTATTTTATCCTCTTTTTAAGTTTTTGAAATTGTTAAAAACATTTGACTTGCACGCATTTACCTGTAGCTGAATTTTTAGTTAGTATAATTTGTACTAGGAAGTTGATTACAAATATGAAAATATATTGTTGTAACTTGATAAGTTAAGTTTCATAGTTCGATATTTGAAATTGTATTTTTTTACCGTAGGATTATTAGAATTGGAATATTATCTCTTAAATTTTGGAAGTGAGAACTATTTCTAATAAATCACGAAATATTGTACAAGTAGTTTTTAGTAAAATTGTGAGTAGAAGCATTTTTGTAATTTCAGTAGTTTTTTAATGTCACTGTTATCAAACGGAATTTACTGCGTATTATTTTGGTAAATATAAATATAATTAAGTTTGCTGGTAAGGCAATTTAATAAAAGTATAAGAGGGATGAATGAGGAGTAAACGTTTCCTCAGTGCATCTGACACTGCCTTATAGGACGTTTTGCTTCTTGACCATTCAAATCCCACGAAAAATAAAATGGCGGGAAAATTTGGTCCGATCAGAGCATTCGGCGCCTTTTCGCTTCCTCTTCCTCCTCTTCTATATAAACCCTACCTTCCATTCCAACCTCCCACCTCACTTTTATCCATTCAAACTCATCGCTCAGTTTCTGTAATGGCTCAACCTCAACCAGACTCCCACGCCGCCAACGGCTCCTGCCAGCCATCGCCCAAAATCCCTAAACTCCACCAAAACGACGACGTGTCCTCAACCCCTCCCTTTCTGCGCGTCAAAAAGCTCTCCGACAAGGCCGTTTTGCCCTCCAGGGCTTCCCCTCTCTCTGCCGGTTACGATCTCTCTAGGTATAGCTTCGAACTACGCTCTCTGTTTCTTACTTTTACTTTTAATTAATAAGTCATTCGAAAATCATGAGATGATATTTTGACAGCGCTGTGGAGACGAAGGTGCCGGCTAGAGGCAAGGCTCTGGTAGCCACTGACATTAGCATCGCGGTTCCAGAAGGGACCTACGCGCGCGTTGGTAAAGATCTCTCCGCTTAAGGCCTTTTACAGTTTTTTATTGCCTTCATCTTTTTGGTTTAATTTAAATTTAGGGTTTAATTGCAGCTCCAAGGTCCGGGTTGGCATGGAAGCACTCGATCGACGTGGGTGCCGGGGTGATTGACGCGGATTATAGAGGCCCGGTTGGTGTTATACTGTTCAACCATTCGGATGTGGATTTTGAAGTGAAGGTTGGAGATAGGGTTGCGCAACTCATCATTGAGAAGATTGTGACTCCGAGTGTCACCGAGGTTGATGATTTGGACGAAACTGTGAGAGGTGAGGGTGGGTTTGGATCCACAGGGGTTTGATTTGCTCTGTTCTGTTGGTTATTTTGTAGAGCGGTTGGTGGGTGTAAGCGAATTAACTCCTATTTAGGTATTATCTATGAGTGTTTTCAGACATTATATGTGAATGCTTTCTGTCTCTCAAACTATGGTATTATAAGAAGTTTATATTTCGTGCCCAAGATTTTCGGAGGAAATTTTGCAAATGCCAGTGCTAAGTTTAAATCCCCTCAAAGCTTGGTTTCTTTTTATTAATAATATAGTTAATATGTTTTCGTATTTTTATGTTGTTTGTTCATACTCTAAAGTTTTTATCATTGGTTTCGTTAAATGTGTCTTAAAATCACTGGTCTATAATATGCAAGAATGTCAAGATCATATCAAATAGAGTCTATGTTATTTTAATGAATGAAAAAAAAATGGTTATAATGGTAATAACATATTTGAGTGTCTTATAGGTGTGAGTTTTAAAATCATTAATTTTAATAAATTTATATTCATAAAGTTGATGTTAAAATATTAAGTTTAGAAGGTTATTTCAGAATAAGATTTTTAAAGGTAAAGACTTCCTAGAAAGGACCTAAAAGGTTTCAAATTTTAGTATTTTCGGAGTAAATACTTGAAATGCATTTCAAATAACTTTATTCTAAATTATGTATTGTAGATAATATATCCAGAATCCTCATTTTGAAATATAGTTTTCAGGAATGTTATTAGAACGTTTATGCTGAAGCTCTTTAATATATATGGAAAGCATTTTTGGATAATTGTAAAAAAGATGATTTCATCAGAATGCATAGACAAAATAATGGGATGAAGGAAACAGTTGCTCTATTTTTCTTTAAGCAAACACAGGCACATAACTCATTTTACTTTTTTCCCAACCAAATTGTTGCTTAATTCTTTCTGTGCCTCCATACTTTCTTTCTTCATCCATATTTTTTAAAATATTAAAAATAATTTTTTTCTATTTTAAATTGTACAATTTAAAATATATATATTTTTAATTTTTAGAATTACATAATTTTTATATTTCAGAAGACGCAATTTAAAAAAAGAATATTTTTTATTTTAGATTATATAATCTGGAATTTTAAAAATTGTATTTTAGATTAAGAGATATGAGGATGCAAGATTTATTTAATATTTTATCAAAGATATAGGTCATTTTGTAGATTTATTATTTTATAAAAGATATATGTCATTTTGTTAAGTAAATAGAGGACGAAAGTAGGGAGGTGTAAGAAGAATTGACCCAAATTACTTTTAAAATTTGAATTGGGCTAATCTCCCAAGTAAAAAAAAATTAGAAATTCAAGTTTAATTAGGTTTTCCATTCTTCACCTCCAAAAATTTAAACCTGCACTCCATAACGGGGTGAAATAACAAAGCAACAACTGCCTAAACCAACACAATCACTAATCACCTCCAACGACTACCAAGCACACCAAATATTGGGTTTGTTCCACTGCGAATACTCCAAACCGAAAATGCTCCAAAATAACACATTACCACTCACATCCGACCAATAGCAAATTGGTCATTTAACATTATATGGGAGTGCAGATTTAAATTCATAGGGACATAAAGCAAAACCCAGTTGATTTTGGTCAGACAAAAAAGCGGATTTGCCCTCTCCTTTCTGCTCTCTACACCTATTCCAATTTTTTTATCCTCCGCAAAAATTAATTTTTAAACTACAATTTTATATTAGGAACATATTTTGAAAAGTGGTATTTGTTCGAGAAAATAATTTCACATGTTTGATACTGATAAAAAAACTAATCTTCAAAAACGTTAAAATTTAAACCTCTAGAAACTTGGTTTAAGGAAGTCAGAGGCTCCTTTTATTCTCTTCTTACCATTTCTGGGACTTGGTACTTTCCACAGAAGGCAAGAAAAAGAAAATACCAACTTGGAATTCCAAGTCCACTATAGTTAGGAATGATAACAAAGCACACATGAAAAATTATAATTTGACCCATTTTGTCAAGGTCACAAAAACCTGTGAGAAAGTATATAAATAATTTATATAAACTTTAAATAAACTATATACAAAGTAATTGATCACTTTTTAATTTAATTAATATATACAAATTAATAAAGAACATGATTGTAAAAAAAATTAATAACTAAATAATCAAATTTTAGTTTTATTATTTAATTATTACTGCTAGTGAGAACACTGCATATATATATCCATATTTTCATTACATTAAGAGAATATAGTTTCAAAAATATACAATGTCGTAATAATAATATTAAAAAATAAAGTTTAGAAATATATACAATTTTATAAGTATTAAAATAATGCATGATATTTTTTTAAAAATAAAAAATGATATAATAATTTTTAATTATTTTATTAAATAAAGTAAAATTATCTAAAAATAGTTAACAAGTAAGATATCTCTTTTGTACGGTGATATAAATAGTTTTTTTTTTCTATTATTATAGTTTAATCCTTACAATAATTGAAGTTTAATGATTTAAAAAAATTATAGTGTAAAAATATATTATTAATTTTAATTTTGAAATTTAAATTGAATAAAAAAACAGGAAAAAGGACATTTTAAATTTTAATTTTTGATAATTAAGTTTTCGTGTAATCATATCCAAACCATAAGTGGTGTCACTGTGGAAAGACGTGGGGATAAGGTATTAGATAGCTGCAATTATGAGTATTTATGTAGCAACAATTTATGTATTATATTTATAATAGTTTACTTTTTATTAAAGGTATGAGATAGCCTTTTATTGGTACTTCATATTTCAATTCAATAAAGAATAGTTCATCTAACTTTTCCGTCACACTTTTTCACTGCCAATAATCTCAGTTTATGACTTTCTTTTTGTACATCATTCTAAACTTAAATTAAACTTCGTTTCAATAATGTGGGAAACCAAATGCCAGAATGAAGTTTTCTTTTGGGTGGATTAGTGAACAAAGTTCTACATGCTTATTAATTACTCATTAATAAATCCCAATGGATCAAAATAACAGTTGTGGTGGAGCGTTTATTAAAAGCTATAATTATTACATTTCAATTAAAATGTCCTTCTATAATTGAAAAAAAATGTATACAAAATTAAAAATTTGGTAAAAATTGAGAGTTTATTGAAATATAAAGACTCAAACCGGGGATAAAAAGTAAAGGCATAAAAGAAAATCACATACTAAAAACTAAAGGAGACTAAAATTAGAATGTACATTCTTATTTATTTTAAAGTTTACACTTTGTATGGGTAAATTTGAAAGAACAATGGTATATAAAATGCATAGAAGAAGATGCATGTGAACATGTGAGTGAGAGTGTAAACATTCTTGTTGAAGGCCCAAATACCAACAACAACCCCCAAACGAATATAGCCGTTGCTCATTTTTTTGAACCGTTTAATGCAAAAAAACAGGCAACTTTTTCGGTTTACCTGTTTCTTTATCTGTACAAATTAAGCCGTTATCATGCGAATTTGAATCCTGAGAGAGAAGGACAAACACAACATGTTACGTTGGAGATACCCATCTGGCATCTGCACCCAAGATCCAATTTTTTCTGCAAATTATTTAGTAATTTCAGAAAAAGCTAACAAATTGAAGGTTTTGTCTCAGTGGGGTCATCTGGGTCAAACAAAATTTGAATTTTTTTCCTCTATCTTTCATTCTCCTCCTCAGTATTAAAGTTAATACTAATATAGTATAATTCATAAAAAATGTTTCTTGGAGAACGTTCACTTTCCACGAGCCACAACCTTTCTTGTACTCTGTAGCTTTATCAAATCTAATTGAAATTCAAATCTTCTTCTTAAGCTTCTTTTTCTCTCTTATTGGGTGCCCCTGTTCCTTCCGTGGCTTCAAATTCTATCTCACTCTCTCTGTCATTTACCACCCTTTCTCTATGGGTACATGTTTGAGCAAGAAGAAGGGGTCCTCCTCTACTTCATCTGAGAACTGTGTCAGTGTCACCTTGTCCAAACCCTCTGAGCCGGAAGTGAGCCTCAGGAAGAAGACACTGCAAGAGAAACAGGACCCAGAAGCAGCACCACAAGACGAAGGTGAAGTGAGGAAAGAGGTGTTCATCATCAAACACAGGAAGAGCCATGATGATAGGGAAAGAACAACAACCTCCAAGTCCCCACCTTTCATTGCTCAGTCACCAGCACCACAACAAGGTGGTGATGGGGCTTCCACCAATGAAGAATCCATGGTTAACAAGATTGCGCCTTCCACTCCAAACGTTGGTGTGGGAGTGAGGACTTCAAGCTGCTCCAAAGAAGAGGTGGATGCAATTCTGATCCAGTGTGGGAGGCTCAGCAGAAGCAGCTCTTGTAGAAAGTACTCTGGCTCTAAGAGAAGTTTTGATTTTGATAACTGTGACAATGACACAACTTCTGCTGAGGATGACCAGAGGAGAGCCAAGGGCAGTGGCCGTGAGGAGAACGATGTGGCGGCGGAGAGCCGCCGCCACCGCCAGTCCCCTAGGCGGTCTCAGGGAAGGAGAAGAACCCCAAGTAGGGAAAGAGACCAATCCAGTGGGAAAGAAAGAAGAGTGAGCAGATCTCCTGGTAGAAGATCATCTGACACTTGTGCAAATGCAAGCAACAACAATGCAAGTTCTAGGCCTGGGAAAATGGTGTCCGTTCCTGCCACTGTTTCATCTTTGGCTATGGATAAGAGTAACAATTGTGGTGGAGAATCTGGCACCAAGCGGATCACTGTTAAGAGAAATGTTGGAGATGTTGGCTCAAGGGGTGCCGCATCACCACGTGCTCAGTCTCCTGCAAGAGTTAATGGGAATGTGGGAAGTTCTAGAGTGTTGAATGAGAATCAGCACCACCAACAACCCTCTCTTAGCCGTAACAACTCCTCAAGGAAAGCAGAACAATCTCCCTATAGAAGAAACCCTCTTAGTGAGGTTGATACTAACAGCAAGATGCAACAAAACAAGCCCAAGAATGAAGCAGAAGCCTTGCAGGTATCACTTGGTATCTGGAAAGAATTGTGTTATTGTTGTGATTTAGCATTCATGTAAATTGCAATCATTACCTTTCCTATTTATTCATTTATTTAATTTAATTATGGAAGTTTCAATGATTGGCCTGATTAAGGTACTAAGAAAGCCTTAATTATTTTTGTAATTAGATTAACTTGGAAAGCTAATGATTACATGGTATTAAGATGATCTTTTGCCATTGCCACTGCAGAAACCAAATGGCAGAGTTGCAATGGAGAAAGGTGTGAGTGTGAATTGCAAGACAAAGGAGCAGCATGAGGACTTGTCTTCAGATAGTGCTGTGGTGAAGACAACAGTGGCTTCATCAGGGGTTGACAACCTTAAACCACAAGGTTTAACAAGAAGCAGATCTTCTAGAAGATCTAGAGATCTAGACATGAATCCTGAAGCTCTGGTGAATGGGAATCCTACACATTCCTATGCCTCCTCACTGCTTGAGGACATCCAGAACTTCCATCAAAAGAACACACCAACACAACAACCTTCTTCTGCATCTCTCCCAGCTTGTCTAACCAAGGCTTGTTCTATCCTTGAAGCTGTTGGCGATCTCAGCTACACCACCAACAACTCCAATTTCTCCGCTGCCTTCTATGAGGACAGGAAAACTCCATCCACTCGACAATCTATCATGAATGAGTACTACGGAAAGAAAGTGCAAGGTTCCAAGGAGGACCCTTTTGTAGAATCTGAGGTAGGAGTTGGTGGTGATGTGATGGAACCAAGCTTGCACAAGTATGTGACAGTGAAGAGGGGTGGTGGGGTGGCTGACATGGATGACCAAGAGTCTTCAGGAAGCAACAGCTTCAGTGTGAGCAGTAGTGGCCAACATCAGTGGGGGGCCATTTCTAGCTCTTCATGGGAACCAAACTCTGCTGACTCAGCAGATTGCTGGACTTCAAGATTGAGCTCAAGAGAAGAGGGACAGAAAAGCTTGGAATGTAATTTGTCCTCTGATGTGAAGAAGAAGAAGAATTTGAATAGCAAAAGAAGAGAGTGTGATCACGAACACAGCAGTGGCATTGGACGTGGCAGGATTGGTTCTGATAAGGGGGTGTGTGTGTGATGATTATGCATGAATTCCACCTTTTTGTGTTGTATCTTAGATATTCAACGAGTTTGACATTTCTTATGTAGTTTTGAGTTGCTTACTCGCAACTCTTTTTTCTTGTTTCATCAAGGCCAATTCAAGTTGATCTCTCATCTTCTTTTCCATTTCCTCTTCTGGTTATGAACAATTTGTGTCATTCTTCCTGAAGTTGTGTTGTGGCAGAATATTATATCATACACAGAGGAAGATTATAAACTCCATTTGTGTATCAAACATAATTAAACAAGTGATTGCTCAAATTCTATTTATTTGTGTATCAACTTAAATCAATGTTTCAAAGATTTAGAACTTAGTTGAACCAATGATAATACAAACTATATTTAACTCTTAAAAAGTCTTTTCTTCCCCTTTGTGTTACTTTTCCATCATTGCCTTCAATTCAAACTATTAATTAATTATTTAACGTACGTATTTTATTTTATTAATAAAAATTGAAAAGTAGAGTTCTGTAATAATGATTTTCTTTATAGTTATAATAATGATGTAACTTTGAACTGGATTTGGATTTCGTATCAACTTTTAATAATAATAATAATAGTAATTAAAATTTTAAAGGCATGGCTTTGACTTGGTCTTTTGAACAGACGCGTATCTAGGGCAAAAACAACTTTTTGTTGCTTAAACTACCCAAAACGTTTTACTTGTAAAGCAAAAAATTATTCATATATTGTAGAGACTTAAGACTTTTTGACGGATATTTCAGCTTTTCGTTCAAGTCAAGGAAAACACAACAATGATTTTTTAATTGTAAATTTTAATACTAAGAATTGAGTTTAAGGTTGATTTTTACACAATTAAATTAGTCTTATCTCACGGACAGATACATATTAAGTATTATGGAGATAATATCATATTAAAAAATAAATTTATATTCGATTTATTTTTATAAACTGACTTATTTTATTTTACCTTAATCAAATGTTTAAATATTTAGATTATTATGATTCATTGCAATAAAAAGTTTATATGCTCAAGAATTATTACAATAAAATTATAATACTACTTTTGTTTAACATAAAATATATATTGTATTCATGTGGGTTTGCTAACCTACTCACCAAACCATTAAGGTGGCTAAATTCATTGGACTATATTTTAATACAAAGAGGATACAAATTACTGACTAATGGAATAAGAGATTAATTATGAAGTTCCGTTTCAAACATTAAGAGTATGGCTACTTCTTTTCATTCAACAATGACTTAAAACCCCCATAAAAAGAAATAGAAAATGCCTTATAATTAAACTAAGCAATGGTTTGGCATTATAACCTGTTTTAGAGTCATTGACTATTAATGCCTTCAATTTAAAGTTTACACTTCATTTTAATGTGGAATAAACAATGAAATAACTAAAGACCCTATTAACTATTCCTTTTGATTATTTTTTAATTATTCATAAAAAATTGTTTTTAAATGTTTAAGATAAAAAAATTGTTTTCAAAAACATAATGCTGTAACGAGCCAAAATATATTGCAAGTATTACCAGCAAGTTCTGTAAAAAAAGAAAAAAAGTGATTGAAGTAGAAATAAAAATGAATTATATAAATGTTAAAATAATTAAAAAAGGGAAGAGAAAAACACATTTAAGAAAAAAAAACTTAGTAGTAGTTATCAATATTTTAATATCCTATTTCGACGTGTTTGTTCAATACTAATTCCCAGAGAAAAGAATAGTGACTTTCCTTTCGTTTGACAAATATTCTCAAATAGCTGAAATTTATTGAAAATGTCAGTATTGCTCTAAATAATAATATGTAATATTTTAGTAAATCAACTTTCTTATTTGAGTTCAATTTTTTATTAAGTGCCTGATTTAACACGCTATTTATTTTTTTCAAACATCTATCTTTTATAACACAATAACTTAAAAGAATCTAATGGTACTTCCATGACAATAATTTTTAAATATTTCATACACATTTTTATATTCCTCTCGTGGAACTTTAATCCTTTTTCCTTTTAATAGAAGAAAACAATGTGATCCATAGATTTTAGATAATTACTATAATTTTTTCTTATGCATCATTTTCATATTTTTTTTCTTCCTATCTCTTATATCCTCATTATTTTTGGTATAGCCGTTTAGGTTGAAGTGTTTGGTAGAATTTCATGTAACCGAGTAATTGACCTGCAAAGGAAAATGGTCTAGAAAGCATATCACAGTTACGTCATGCAAATGAGAAAGCAAGAACTTAAAGAAAGAACCTTCGGCGGCATTATTTCTTATTTCTATAAAGACACAAAAATTGAACATTAACCTTAACATGACATAGGAAAGAGGTTATTGGTTTTGAACAGTTTTAATCTCAATTTCTTCAAACACTATTTTTTATTCTAATTTTATGAATGAAGCGTGCATGTGAGATGTGAAAGGGAACAAAGTTCACTCTAAAGATAAATATAAAGTCACACTTTTGGCCATTGGAGTCATCAATGGGAAGCTTCAAGAACTGTTCTTTATAATCCATGACTTGCTCAAAACGTGTTTATGTCAACCTTGGCTTCTGTGTGTGTATATATATACATATTAATTCCAAACAAAACGTATAAGAAACCAACCAAACCAACCTCAAGCACAACTTCTTTGTCCTAAACCAAATCAACATGGCTGCAGACCCTCAGAAAATTCACCCTGACTATGATGTTGAGGCACCAAACCACCCTTCAGCACCCTTGGTGCCAAGAAGCATGTCTAAATCTGATGCAGGTGATCCAGAGAGAGCAGTGCCACAGCAACAACAGCAACAAAATCCTCCAGAACACACCACTCCAGTGATGCATTCTAGGCCACCAAAGAAAAGAAGAAGCTGCTGCTGCAGGTTTTTCTGTTGGTTGATAAGCATATTGCTGATTCTGATTGTGGCCATTGCCATCACAGTTGGAATACTATACCTTGTGTTCAGACCAAAGGTTCCAAAGTACTCAGTGGATGAGATTAGAGTCACACAGTTTGATGTCTCTGACAACAACAGTTTATCTGCCACTTTCAACTTGACAATCACTGCCAGAAACCCTAACAAGAAGATTGGAATATACTATAGAGGTGGCAGCCACATAAGTGCTTGGTATGATGACACAAAACTGTGTGAAGGGTCTTTGCCAAAGTTCTACCAAGGTCACCGCAACACCACAGTGCTTAGTATCCCTCTCACTGGACAAACACAAGATGCTACTGGCCTGCAAAGTAGCCTTCAGCAGCAGCTGCAAGAAACTGCAAATGTGCCCCTCAATTTGAAGGTGAAGCAGCCTGTGAGGATCAAGCTTGGGAAGTTGAAACTGTTCACAATCAAGTTCAGGATTAGGTGCAAGATTGTGGTGGACAACCTTAGTGCCAATAGTGCTATTAGAATTCAGAGCAGTAGTTGTAAATTCAGGTTTAGGCTGTGATTTGTTACTTAGGAGAATATGCCCATTGCTTTATTATTACTATTTAATTTGTTTTATTTCTTTTGTGTTCTCTGATTGGGATTTCTCTTTGGATGGATTTTTGTTTCCACCACCACTTCGAGATATTGTTCTTGTATTTTTATTCTGGGTTTTCAGCTACCTCTCTTACACATTATATTTATAGTCCATGTTGATATTCTATATTTTCAGTACAGAAAATAGATATTTTGGATATATATATATATATATATATTGTAAAACTAAAATAAAATGTAAATTGGTAAAGCTGATTTATAAGGTCTGATCAGTTTTAGGATGTATAGTTTATCTTACACTCAGATGGTTTTCATCTCTTTGGCTCAAAGAAGAATTTTTTGAACAATGACTTAATATTATCACAATTCTGTCCTATGTTTTAAAATCCAAACTTTAGTTAATCCAAAAGCACTACTTAAACTATAAGACGTATAAATATTAATAGTGAAAGATTAAGGCTACAAAACTTGGTCAAAAGGGTATTAACGAAAAAGACGCTTACATTATATATCTATGCTATTATTTCGTCTTATTAGTATCTGATTGCGTTGTTTTTCGATTAACATTTTTTTTTATCAACCATAGTATTGATATAGTGTTACAATAACAAATATTATGATTGCCATAAAAAGCTTTACAACACAAATAAATTTCAATCAAATTCAACAAATACAATCCTCGTGGTTAAACTCGACAGAGTTATTATTCTCACTTTTAACTAGATGTAGTTCTTCTAATCTCACTTCTCCTATAATCAGGCACCAAAGGAATACGAAAGGTGCATCAACATGCTCTGTGACACAGTAATAGATAAATATGATTTACACTGTTTAGGATTGCCATACAAAGTTTAATTAGAAAAATGTGATCTATATCAACACACCGCAGTATATAGTATTCACTATCCAAGACAAAGACATCTCACTCATCTTAAATATGAACTCTTGCTTTACTTGATATGCTAACAAGGGAAACCAGATAGATCCTTCAAGAGGCCTCTCAAAGATAAGATGAAGAGTGTCACCATATACCGCCAATAACCTCTATTCATTCTCAATCAAGACGCAGACAAGTGAAAAACTCGACCGTCAATTGGAACTCGCATCAAGTGTGCAGTATCTTTGATGCCATCTTTGGAGAAATCTCTGCAAATAGCATTTCACCATGCCCACATCAGAGGAAAAAAAGGCACAGTAACATAATATATTATGAGTGTTAAAGAAAGTATTAAAGAGCGTTGCTAACATTCCTCTGGTATTATTTAACCAAGTACCACACATTTGGAAAAAGCAAAAGACCAAATAAATTGTGAAAACATTACTTTAATTTGTTTGGCCTTTTGCATAAGGCCTAGAAGCAACTGATAGAATACTCAATCAAAATGGATAAATGACCTAGCTAAATAGTGCATCAATCTTTCTTTATATGTTCTTGCTCGGCAATGTAAAATAAATATCTTTATTCTTTTATCTGTGTAATACCAAGTAGTGTTATACTTCCATCTTTTATCACATCAGACCCTTGTCATATTACTGGTCAAAATATTATTTTTATAAAGTTTTGCACTAATTTAAAGTTTCATCATTTACCTTCACTAAGAAAGAATGCTACGAAGAGAACCAACAGTGCCTCGTGAACCAACTGTTCCACGTTTCCTTGCCTAAAACAGGACATGTGAAAAGTTAAGGTAGATAAGCAATAAGATTATGTATGGACCAGATCTCTCTCTCTCTCTCTTGGGGGTATGGGAAGAGTATTAGACTCACCTTCTCATTATTAAATAGGTCATCTGCGACAGCTTCCATTTTCTTTCGCCTTTTCTCCTCCTTCACTAACTCGGACATTTCATCATCCCCACAGTCAGAATCCCTGGGGAAGAAAAAAAATGAAATATCAAATAACCTATCACTAGTAGAAAAGGAATGAAGCATAAACAACCTAATTTTTTGTTCAAAATAATATCAGATTTAGTATTATTCTCACTTGTATGGATATTTTGCAAATGGAACAAGATTGTCAAAGCTATTACCAGATTGAGTGTGTGCCTGAAATTCCATTTAAAAGAAAACTGGTCAGGGTAGGCACAGGTTTCATGAACCATGACATTAGTAATATATGTTAAAATTTAATAATAGACATTGCATGAAGCAACAAGGTTTGTAGGCATTTAGATTTCAAGATAAAATTCAATTACATAAACCAAAATATGTTCGGTTTCAATTTTCTTCAATAAGCACTTTTTAAAGCGAGATATGGCTTCAAAACTACACACCTTTCTGAAACATTTAAAATTTGGAAAACTGCTGTCTGTGCTTATGCTACTCCGCATGTTTGTATCTCGAACAATTAAATGTTGGCTGTAAACAACATCTGAATTTCCGGTTTCATTATCATCAACCTTGTCTTTCTTTACTTTGATAACATCATTATCCTTCCTGAAGTTGGTATCATGTGATCTGACAGAAGCACCATCCAAGGATGTTTCTGTTCTTGCACGTTTAGTGTCAGGCAATCTGGTTAAAACATCATCTGAGGATGCCTCTATACTATCATGTTTTCTCTTATCCAAAGTGTAAGAATCATCATATATTTCTTCTGTTTTTCCATATTTTACATTATTGTCGTTGCTGAATGCCTCAGTTGAGCGTGCTGACGTGGCTGTTTCAACTTCAGTATCTGAATCTGCTACAATTGTCTCATCTGTAGAGCATGATGACGAAACAAGTACTGCAAAAACACAGAGCTTGTTATTGTAATACTGAAGTACAAATTTATTTGAGATAACATGCTGATTTATTTAAGATAATAGGCTAATTTACATCCCTACAATTAGGGATTATATCGTAGAATCTCGTATTAAGTTAGTTGATTTATTCCCTGTAATTAGATATTTAATTTTGGATTGTGCCATGGTTCTTCAATAAAATGTAATAATACGTAAGTGTGTGCACATGTGTGTATTCAGTGATGAGGTGATCAACCAATAAAGAAATCAAGACAGTTCTTATATTTCCAAGTGCCTATGCATTACTACAAATGTGTTCAGAGATGTTACATCTCAAAAGATGCAAATTGAGATGGGCAAACACAATTTTACACTCAGCAGCAGCAAACATAGGTATAATAAAGCAAAGAAAAACAGCTGTAATTTTGAAATATTTACTGATTCGGGTTCTTCATTTATGGAGAGAAAAACAAGTTTTGGACCGTGCAAATATATTACTTGAGATATACAGAGAATACTTACTGCATGGTGATTTCAAAATAGACAGATCTAGCTGTCCACTGAAAGCAGCACAAATTATATCCATCTCACTAACTCTAAGCAAGGAACTCAGTTTATCAAAGAGATTAGCGTTGCATGCTGGTCCGTCTGGGATGACACAAACTACACGATTATCCTCTCCATAATTTGAAGCCTACAAGAAACAAGCGAGAATCACAATACTGAAGTACATAACTTTCATGCAAAGATGATCTGCCAGAGAATATGTCTAGTGTCTAAAACAGAGAAATCAGAGTTGTTGAATAAGAACTTGAAGTCTTTTGCTATTCGATGATGACTATCTTTCTAACTCTGGATAATAGTAGAGATGCCGAGATAGTCACAACAACAATAGACTTATTCAACTAGATGAAGTCAAGTGTGTGGATCATACAATGTCATCAAACTTGTTTAAAAATCAAATTCTCAGATATAAATCATCACGAAACCCATTTTAATAATTTTCTACAATGTCTTTTTTGTTTTTTGTTTTACCTCTATTTACAGGCTAAAAGTCATACAAACTACTCCCCTCACTAGTGCCAATAATGGGGTTTTTTGCATGTCTCTAAACCACACCTTAACCGATTTTCTATAATCTCTACTACAATTGATGCCACACTAATATCACCTTAGTATACAATTATTATGTATCATGTATTTCTTGTGTAGCCATATATATCTTAATACTCTCAAATTTACAACTCTCACTTTTCTTTTCCTTTTGTTGCTCCTTTAAAATTCAACATTTACTACCATATAGAATATAGTTTTTTGTATAGTAATATAGTGATACCATAAAACTTCCCTTTGAGCTTCATATGCAATTTGCAGTCACAAATAAACCACGATGTATTTATCCATTTTAACCACCTAGCTTATATCCTGTGTGCTATCTTCTTTAATTACCCATCATTTTGTGATATTGAACTGATATAGTTAAACTTAGAACCTGTAATGACATCTTCAATTTTTCCCGCTACATCAATTCTCTCCTGTTCTTTTACTAAAATTGTAATGCAACTCTGTATTATTCATATACCCCTTTGATTTCTACATGTCCCAAGACCTCAATTTTAATGTTATGTCTACCATTAATTCCTTAATAAAAACTATATCATTCACACACAAAATTCATAAATGGAAAAGAAAGAAATGAAATACGTACTTGACTATTTGAACAAAAATCTCCGGTGGAAACAACTTTTGCACCAGCCACTTCCAATAAAGATTTTAGCTGATTCCGAAATTTATACTGCAAGCAGGAAGAAGAATTAAGATAATAATATTGTCAAGACAAGCTATGCTTCAAAAATATCAAGATGTTTCCATCTAATAGTTTCAAAAAGCCTGCATCTTTACATATGAACATTAAAAAAAAAAAATCCAAGTACTTAAGTTGGGTTTAGAGTGAGTATAAAAGACTTTGAATAACAAGTACCAAATGCTCAGACTCCAACAAAAAAGTGTATCCTTTCAAGCAATCTTCACGCGATCTAGGGTCAGCAATTTTAATAGATTCTCCGTCCACTGATACTGTTGGAATATATCTGCTTGAGAAAGAAGAGGGAATAGAGAAGAAAAAGAAAGCTTCTTTAGTTTGCTTAACTGGTGTCAAGAACATGGAATATAAAGCTAGCATAACCAAACTCCAAAGTCGAAGCAATACTTACGAATGACAGCTAGGTATTTCGGTGCTAATATTCTTTTCTGCAAAAAACTACAAGGAATGGAACAAACAGTAACAGGTTAAACTTCAAACACGAGAAAGAGTTCTCTACTGGTTGCAGACTGAATCATTCAATCAAATCTCACACTTCAAGGCTATAATTAATGTTTATGCTTGATGATTTGTTATGATAAATGAATTTTATCAATTCTATGGTTTTGCCTATAAGCAACAATTAATACTATTATCATAGGCCAGGACTCGGAATACAAATTCTGGCATACAGTTCAGGGTATATGCCTCTAACAAACACAAAATAACTAGTGAACATGTAAACTGTCGTACTCTCAGAGCACTAATCTAAACTTTTAAGTAGACTACATCATGAGACTCTTATGTCAAGAGAATGGTCCACAAGCTACATGAAAAGTTATGATTATGAACTCATGATTGTAACTTAATCTTGAATTGATTTTGGCAAATCCTTCTGACAATTTAAGGAGGTAACAGAGATCTAAGTATATTATTGCTGTGTAAACTATAAAAGAATCTTCCAGAATTATCCATTACATCATCGCTCCTTTTACATAACCTATTCTACTGTTAAACAATGCTACATACATCAATCTTAAAAGATTTTAAAAGGACATGTTAAGAAATAATAAAACAATAAAACAAAAAAATTCAAATATGACATGTAAGAAAGTAACCTTCGTGCTTCAAACTGTAAGTACATGTAATAATTCGAATGCAACAGATTAATGAAAAGTTAAGAACAAATATGCTAACCTAAAGGCTTTATATACCTCAAGCCAACTTTTGAGAACACAAGATTTTTTTGCCACAACAGCATCAACGAGATCCTTCTTCAACGGCATGAGTTGATCTACCAGCACATGTGTGCACCCTTCACCTAAGGTATGAGTAAAACTCGCACCTACATTGAATGTATAAGTTGGTCAATATTCAGCATTCACATGAAAACAACAGTCTAGTGCTTCCAAAAAAATAATTATTCTTCCAGTTTGGATAGAAAAGCACATTAAACTTATAACTCATGTCACAACATAGTGTCAAACTTTTCTGAATAAATTGAGTCTAAGACAGCTTATGTAGCAAGATAAAGATTTTTCTGAACATCTTATAATTTAAATTTACACAATACCAAGTTACCAATCAAAGATATGCAAACTCTACTTCCTTTCCAACATATTTATCAGTTTCTTCTCAAAATGATAGCTAATGTTAGTTGAAAGTTGAAACTACCAAAATTTAGGCATTTCATAATATCAAAACTGCACAATTAGCATGGGATAAAATAAAAGGTATTAATAGTGGCCTTTCAAACCAATGGTCTCTTAAGTTATCACACAATAAATACTGCTTATAGCACAAATTTCTACCAGCCAAGTGTTTGTTTTCTTACTAATTGTAAGTAAATGCAATATCATGTGCAAGTAACTATGTAATTTAAAACAATTACACAGCATGCATTCATGAATTATAAGAACTGAAGAACCTTCGTATGTTCTTTCCACCACTGACCAATTGATGAAATTTTCTCTTGAAGGGATTGATCCACTTTATTTGAGCAACAGATGAAAAAACCGAGGGGTACATGGCAAAACCTGTCAAATTAAATTTGAAAGCAGTTAAGCCGACATAAGATGAAAGACAAATGTTATGAGATTGAATGTACATATACATACAAACTCAAATCTAGAAAGGTACTGCAACAGTATTTTCTAAAATTAGAAGTGAATGACACAAGAAATAGAATCAAATTGAAGAGATAGTTGACATACTTGTAGGTAGCAGTACCAGTGCCAAAAGAAACTAAGTCACCATCCTCTAGTGGTGTTTGTTTGTTTGGTAGCTCATGAACTTTTTTCTTGGGCCCAACATTCTTGCTAATAAATGTCCCATACTTAGAGCAATCTCTAATATGTATACTGGGTGACAAATGAGAACATTCATTTGATAAAGGATTTACCAGGTTCATTGTATTAACAACTATTTCTGCATGAACCCGAGAAACACCTTTATCTTTAGTGATTATCACATCACAACCTGTAAGAAGTCAGTAGCAAGTTCATACAAAGCATCATTATGATATCCAAAAAATCAATAATACGTAACAATCATTATAGGAAAAAACTTAAAAATTGTGAATGAAAAATAAAAGGCAGCAAATAGTCATTAACAATCCATTCTGAAAAGCCACCAGCATCTCACTTTGCTCTATATGGACAAAACAGTTTTAGCTTTAAAATTTAGTTTACTTTAGTTGCTTTATTTCAGTTGCATGAACTTTAGTCCTGTGAAGAGGAGAGGGTGAGCAAGATGAACACTAGAAGATGTTGTCAGGAAGGATCTCATGTGATAAATAACATCCTAAAACCTTGGTCTTTAATTGAGCCGAATGCCCATGGACCTCCTCACTTATTGGAATACGATTTTGTTGTTATTGTTGCTGTTGCACTTGCTTTTATTTCATTTAATTAGCTTCAACTGAACTAGTCCTTTACTAACGATTCTGTTATAGTTCCTGAATCTGGACAATGGCAGGTATTGCTGTAGTTTATGATACAGACTACAAAGAGGTCGAGATAAAAATTATTAAAAGGCATTCACATAACATTTAATCTGGGGTTAAATGATCATTAACTTGGTATAAGAGTCTCTGATCATGCTGCCAAGAATTTGACCTTTACCACCCTCGTTACTATAAACAAATTGTAAATTCAGCACAAGGTCTGTGAGTTTGGATCAACTTATTCTGAAAAACAATCACATTTTGTTCTTGCAGCACCACGATATAAATTTGAGTGTCTACATAGAAAACCAACTGTTTCCTCAAAAATAATCTTAAAGCAAACATGCAGATAACCACCCTTCAAACTATAAAGGGTTTTCCTGAGCGTGCGTGTTAGAAGCCCTATTGGGATAAGCTTTTTGTTATTGTTGTGCATGTTAAAGGTAAAATTCACTCACGGGCAACCCCTCATCTTAATAGTGTAAACCCTTCTTCCAAATCAGTCATTGACAAAAACACTCATACCCAATTTGAACATGTTCACTCTATCAAAGGTATGATACTTCACAATGCCAGAAAAGAGTCCCATGTGGACATCTTTTCAGCATTAGCAATGGAAATCAATCAAAATCTTCAGCCACAGTGTCTAGATAATTGTTTAACCGTCAAATATGTGCATAAGCCTTCAGTTCTGGAAATAATCAGAAGGAACCACAAATTACAGTACCTTTTCGACCAACTTTGTAAATTCCAGTTTTGAAAATATAGTACTTATCTTCACCTGCCACACAAATTTTCAAAAATAAAAAATTACAGTAACTTTTTTGGCACATCAATAATGTGTTAACAGAAACAGTCACAACCCTATAATCCTAGAAAAAATAAGTAGAAATATTAATAAAAGTTTCTTCTAAGAACAATATTCATTCATTGACAACATGGGTACCTGAAAGAGGATCAACGGGGAAGAGTCCCCACACCATGATTCTTCTTAGTGAAACTCTGAAGCACCTAACAGAGAAGGTGGAAAGAAAATAATATTGAAAACTAAGGATTTAAGGTCGCTATGCAACGACGTCGTTTATTGGCCATAAAAAACGGCACAAAGTCTATCAAGTTTACAAATAAAACGACGTTATATAATTATATTTTGCCATTGGTCCGAGTAATTTTTCTTTTGACTTTCTGTCCCTATAATTTATATTTATGATTTTAAAATATTTTTCTTTTATTTTAATCCTTTAAAATTTTATTATTATTTATCTGTATTTCTTATCAAATATTTCCCAACGACTAATTCAAACTGGAAAAAAATATAAAATTAAACAAAAAGAATATTTACCAGGAATAAAATAACATAACAAAAACTGAAATAATCATTTTATAGATGTAAAAATAAAAAAAAATAACTGAACTAAAAACAAAAAATACATTTCAAAAGCTAATAAAATATTATTTTTTTCATTTTTCAATAAAATTATGTAGACCTTTAGTATAGGTTTAGTTTGAGATAATAACATTCTAATTAAGTTATTCTTTGCATTGAGGCTTTTCTTTTCTACGGAGAAATAAGAGATGATATTAAAGAGAAGACAAATATATTTTTCACTGTACATAATTAACTATTTAAAGTAAAAGTTTTATTTATTTTTGTTAAATATAAAGTTTATGTTTTATCTCATTCAATCAAGTAAATATATATGTATATATTTATTGGGTAGGAGATATATCCATATATATATATATATATATATATATATTAAGTTAGGAATATATTTATATCATCTTCACATATATTAAGTTAGGAATATATTCATAGTATCTTTTAGAGTGACTTTTGCAATCTTTCAAATATTAATTAAATAATTTATTTACAATAAATAAAAATTATAAAAAATTAAATTTTCATCATGTATACATCTATTTTTTTTAAGTACTATAAAAAATTGAATATATTCAGTAAATATTGAATGTATTGAACTATTACAAGAGACTGTGTCCCTTTGCCTGTTAAAAACTTAAGCACCTGAAAAGTAAAAACCTATTATAGTCACTTGCATTTCTAGACTTTTACTGTATTTGTTTGCTTCATCATACATTTATAAGCTTCAATTTTTTGTTTCATGTAAATTTGTTAAACTTTGCTTGATGTTAGTAAACAGTTTTACATAAATTATTAAAAAATATAGGAAATGCTTTAATTTTTAAGTATGTATAATTAATTATGAAGAAGTCTTTTTTATATATACATTTTTACTTTGCTAATTTTTGTTATATTAATTTTTGTATATTTTAAAATTTATAAATTATTCTACTTATCTGTAATATATGCATTCTTCAGTCTCTTTTTTTTATTTTTTTTTTCAGTTTCACCTCAATCAAATAAATCGTAAAATTACTTTTGAATAATTTTTAATTTTCGTTTTTTCACATTTAAGAAGTAGATTTAAGATTTTAAATGTAAAACGAAACACATACACTTTATACTTTGAAAAACTACAAATAACCCTACAAAAATTCCTCATCTAAATTTTAATAAGAAAAATCTTGAACATATTGGATTTATCAGAATTCAGAGGCACACAAAATTCATAAAAAAATTAAATTAAAATTAAAAATAATTTAGTCACATGAATGTTTACTCATATATGTTATATAGTGTATTTCAGGCTTTTTTTCAAATATTCTATATTAAATAATGTATCTGGTAAAACACCAATACTTAACTCTAACTTGTTGAAATTATAACATCATCGCAACTATTAAAATTATCCATTTTTCAAATTAATTGGATCAAAAACAAATTAAAGTTATAAACATTAAAATTATCCACTTTTCAAATATGTGGACTGAAATATTGAAATTAAAATTACTTGCGTATCAAACTAAAAAGAAAATACAATTAACTAAAAACTAAATATTAAAAGGTTGGTGGATAAAAAAAAGAAACTACATAGGATATTATAATTTTAATCTCTTTAATCTTTTATCCACTATTTTAGTTTCCTTTAATTTTTTATCAATGATTTTTGTGAATTGTACTCTTAATTTTTTTTCCACAATTTTAGTTTTCATATTTAAAAAAAAAATCAAATCTTATATTCAATATTTAATTTTACATACATACATACATACATTATTTTTTATTTTATTAATTAATTGCATTATTTTTATAGTACTTTAAATGAATACGTTAAATTTACTCCTTAATTGGTCCCAATGAAAAATAAATGTATGCAAAGGAATAATCTGTAGGTATTAAAACTTATTTTAGGAAAACAATTTATTATATACATGAGAAATACTTATGTTTATAACAAAGATTGTTCAAATAAATTTAAACGGGTTTATTATTCTCAATATTTGTAAGGAAGTTTTATTAAAATAAAAAGTTAAAACAATAGCACTAAAGTCAAAGTGGATAAAGTTGTTCAAGTTTAGGTCTAGAATTGAAAATTTGAGTGTATAAATGCTAGAAGAGAAGTTTTTTTTTTTCTATTTATTAGTAATGATTTGTAATTCATTTTCTTTCTTTATACATTTGGAGAGAACGACTTCAACTTTTTTCACCTAGATCAGAAAAAAAAAATTATTTATTTATATTTCTAAAGTAACTTTAAGTGACATATCTGTTATACTTCATTCAGTAATCTTATTTTCAATGTATATTCTTTTATCTTCTCATTTATTATCATAACAAGCTTTTTTTCTCTCTACATATTATAATTTAAATTCAGAACTACAATTTTATTCTAAAAAAAAAAAAAAAAGAGAATTAGAATCAATGTACAGTGTTCTTGTCCATACTAATTACTATTAACAACAATTTTTAAACTGTGTACTTGATCCTCAATTTACTTTTCCAAATTTGATAATTCAAGGAAAAAGTGTTATGGGACTGCATGCCCACATAATAATGATATGTAGGTTGCTTGGTACAATAATTGGGTTTGAGTTAAACTTGGAAGGTTGAGAGGGTGTCCTAAACTTCTGACAATGGGAGACATTACTTTCCATTTCAAGAATGAACTATAATGGCACATGCATTTAACATTCAAGAAGGGTTAGAGAGGAGGACAGTGTCAACTACTTCTTTCATACCAACCCTATAAATAAATACTCAAGGTTCTAATCAAGTGAAATTTTTAGCCATTGTATATTCATACAAATTATTTATGGTGGTAATGAGGTTTCAAAGTGAAATTTACTAAAGGGTTTGGATTATTTTTTATTTTATATTTTTGATTAATAGAAAAAATGCATTTCATATCAACTTTAACGTTTTTATACAACTATATACATAATCATATGACTTCTTACATATTAATGAGATAAAATATTATTTAATATATCAGTTGCATGAAATATAATTTTTATTGTTTCAAATATTAAATTTTAATTGATTTAAAAAAATAGTAATAATACATGTAATTAAAAATGAGTGAAAATGATAAGTTGAACTTATCAACACCCGATTTTGTCCGGGTAATCTTTTAAATTAAAGCATAATGATAAAAATAAAAAGAAATAAAAATCAATAATAACATAAAAATATATTTATTAGTTTAAGTATTCTTGAAATAATAA
>Ga0099825_1000993_pt1 | contig 34342 bp, 12 predicted proteins | sample SiratroredBW_FD_76838 | JGI IMG/M metagenome (GOLD analysis project Ga0099825, IMG submission 76838) | Root nodule microbial communities of legume samples collected from California, USA - Siratro red BW | ecosystem: Host-associated > Plants > Roots > Nodule | place: USA: California | collected...
AATTTATTATTAAAAAATATATATATATATATATATATATATATATATATATATATATATATATATATATATATATATATATATATTAACAGTGTCGCAAGTGGATAATCTGGGCACTGGACGGGTATCACAGATTCACTGAGAAGAATAACTGGCATGACCACCATCGCACTATTACCAGGAATGACAAAAGACTAGTCAGTCACTTTCTCTAACCTCACAATTTCTTTATCATTTTCAATTCATTCCATAATATTATTAAAAATATTTAAATTATCCAATTTCTTTTTCAATTTTCTAAATTGAGGTTAATATTTTAATCTTATGATAAATGCTGGAAAACTAAAGTTATCCTCACAAATTCTAGTATAAAAAAACATTTTTTCATAAAATATTAATTGATTGAGTTATACGTAACGTCGTACCTTCGTTATTACTAAAAATAAGAGAAAAAACGATAAAAAATAATATGAATAAATGTTTGACAAAGTGTGTAAATAATAAAATAGTCCTTTATTTATATTAGTTCTTTTATTTTGTTAAATATTAAATTATGTAAGAAGTAAGTGTTTTATTTGTTAAACGATATAATATTTTGTTACTTTTGTTACGTCTTTATAAGTAAAATACTTAATCAAGTACAATCTTCAAAGTTAACATTCTTTTTGAATATTCTATTTATTTATCTATATTTGCAGAGAATGTTTTGGTCTCATAATAAGATCTCAAAAGTTAATATCAACATCGAACATATCTTGAAAAACACATTTAAACATGCTTCAGGCCAACAAGCATCTCAACACACAAAATTAGTTATGCTAATTTTTTAAAATGAAGATTGTCTCTAATGATCCTTACAACGGTTACAAAAAGGTGTACAATAACTCTTTTCTTTCAAACTCTATATATATAAGATATTTTTTTTAAGAAGGAAGACTAAAAACAACTTATGAAAAGTCTAGCTACAAGAACGAGCACAAGATCTTAGCTTTCAAGTCTTGTAGTTGTGAGAATAAACATTGTTTATATTCATTAGAAAACTATTAGAGAGTCTAAACTTTGTATACATCGAAAGGTGCTACCCTCTCTAATTAGCAAATTTTAGTGATCTAATGATAACTATTTAGACAATTCTTTTCTTAGTTATGAGTGAGTTTCAAACAATACTCTATTTAGTAAGAAGTGGTTGTGTCTCAAAATGTTTATCAAATACTGGTTATCTTTCAAACATTACTCACGCTTAGTCAAGAGTGATTGGGTTTTTTCACAATACTCATGTTTAATTAGGAGTGACTAAGTTTCAAACAATACTCGTATTTGACTGTAAGTGATTGGGTTTCAAATAATATTTTGTGTTTACACATGAGTAAATGAGTTTCAAACAATAATTATATTTAGGTAGGAGTGATTGAGTTTCAAACATACTCAATTTTTAGCAAGAAGTGATTGTGGTCCAAATAATACTCAGGATTTTTAGTAAGAGTGACTGAGTTTCGAATAATACTTAAGCTCTCTTTAGTCATGAGTGATTGAGATCCAAAGAGCTTTTTAGCCATAAGTGATTGAGATCCAAAGAACACATGTGTACTTCGTAATATCAGTTTGTTTAATAAAATGTGGCTAGTTGGTCAAAAATTGATTGTAGTATAAAAATTACAATATAAATCCTTCTAATCTTTTATCTCTTTATATTACATGTTATTTAATTATAATTAATATTAGAAAGAGAGGTTTATGAAAACAAGTTTTAAAAGTTTAAATATCCTTAATACGAATTTAAGGAAAAAAAAAACTATTTTTGAAACAAATTAAATCAAAGTAAAACATTTTACAATAACATAGCTAAAATTATAAAGTATGATGAATAAAGGAATTAAGAATCTATCAAGTCTAAATTTTATTTTGGATAATAATGGATTAAATAAAATGTCTATTAATTCATTTTGTCCAATAAAAATTTAATTAAAAATCCAATTCAAAGCAATCTATTTATTAATAATTCGTTAATAGTTGTGTTGCATAATTACTGAATTCATATATTTAAAAAAATATATTTTGAAGGAAATTTAAAATTATAAATTTTGCAGAACAAATTTAAACATATGTTTTCAAAATATTTTAAAAAGATTAATTTAAAAAAATGACTGACAAATGCAGTGAACAGTTAAGAGATATGAGTATAGCGGCGTTCGTACTGATGTTTTGGATTATCTGGCTCATGCGTAATAAGTTATATTTTATAAACACGAAACTCTCGCTTTATCAGACACTGTCAATGGTTAAAGCTGACATTGCACTCTTTGGATCTGTTTCTAAAGAATCCATGCACAATTCTATCACTCCTTCCATTTTTTTTTAACATTCCTCTTCATCCTTGAAATGCGCGAAAGGTCACCTTGGTTACTCATCCAATCTGGCTATGCTTCCTGTGTTAAATATATGCCTCATTTTATGGCTTATGTTGAGCTAGTTAACACTCTTCAAGCTAATATAAGAACAACTATTATTCTTATTCAACAAGCAAATTAGGAAGGTTAAACTAGGCTTCTGTTAAAATGTGATTCAAAATTGGCGACTAAGCATTTCATAAAGTGTTCCTTGTAGCTTGGAGCATTATACAAGTAGGGTATGCTTCCCATATTTTGGGGAAGTAGGCGAAAATCTATTGGTAGTTTTATGGCTCAGAATAGGATACCTAATCTCTTCCAGCTAAGATAATAATGAGTATCAATTATTGTTATTGAGTAAAAAAATTAAAAAATTTTATATACATTTTTTAGATAATTAGTTGAGGAAGTAGTAAGTAGGAGATTTGTAGAAGCAGTGGCAGTGAGGTGAAAGTTGAGTGGACCACTTTCATCAATCCCAATCCAACCCTAATTTCTTCTTTTATGTTTTTATTTGACGCATGGTTCGGGACCACCAACAGTTCCGCGTGACCACTGTCTCCCCCTTTCTCTCTCACTCTGTGGATCCAACAAATTGCTTCAGCCGCCGGCATCTCTTCCTTCCTTCCTTCTCTGTTCACTAGGCATCTTCTTTCACTGTGCTCTGTTTTCTGTTCTCTGTTTTCTGTTCTGTGTTCTGTTGGGTTCGGTTGCAGCCCCACCACCTCCCTCATTCACCTTTGGCCCGCACTCCTAAATCTTCTGTAGTACCATGTTGTGGTCCATGAAACCTCGTTCAGACACGTGTCGTTCGTGGGTGCTTACGTCGTTTTCGGGTTGGGTAGTGGCCAGCCCACACCACTGCTACTCCTCTCATACGTCGTTTTGGGGTTTGGGTCCGCCGAGAATAATGCTCTATCTTTTTTTAATAACAAAAAATCAAAAATGGATAAAAATGGAATGATTAGTTCTTAAGTAAAGTAAAAGTAAGTGAAAAATATATAATTTTATAGAAATATATGATAAAAACAATATAAAAGGTTCACAAATTAGTTTTCTCCTTCTTCTCTTTCTACCAAAGATAGAGCATTATTCTCTACCCTACCAAAGAAAAAAAAAGAAAAGAAAAATACCCATTCTTTTATTATTATTGATTAACAAACACGTTTTACTCATTTCTTTCAATTTCATCAAAGAAATTAATAATATATTTATATCTTTTAAATATTTTAAGAGAAAGTCTTTTTTTTTTACTAAACGTTGATTGAGTTAGTTAAAGTAATTGTGAGTGTTAAATTTTTATTTAAATATTTTGTGCAATCTGGAATTTTAAATTAATATTGCTAATTAGTTTGAATGATTGGGTTAACTGAGGCATATAATTGGAGGATCTAAATTAAAAGACATATTTTTAAATAGTAAATAACTTTGGGAGTGAACAATATATTTTCCTATTTCATTTTTATTGTTGTGGTTGGTAGGACGAAAAGAAATAAGGTGTAAGAGAATATGTGATAAATAAATTGAACTTTAAGAGTATTTGATATGAAAAAAAATGAAAAAATATACATTCGAATTTTTAAATTGATTAATATTTGACATATTAATGTATTTAACAAATAATCAATTTCAAAACTATAAAATTACAATATCTTCTCATAATGCAAATAACATAAAAAATTATTAAAGCAAACATGATAAAGAGCAAAAGAGAATCTACCAACAAATAGATAATCTATTAAATAAGAGTATTAGTGTTGATAATGCAATTAATGAAGCTTTCAAACCGTAAGGATGCAACAAAGGGTGGAGGCAATAGATACTAACCCAACTCGAATAAATATCCACGACAAGGACGATGCCAATTGTAATGTCCTAAACCCTAAAGAAATACAACTACATATTCTACCATATGAAGACCATACAATGACAATCTTTAATGAGAATATATAATAGCATTTAAAAAAAATGGTTATCAAATAATACATACAAAGATGATGGATAAATAAAATAATACATATATAAAAGATATTGATAAATGAGATTGATTTAATTGAATTAAAGAAAGTTAGTAAATTTATATTTTTCATAAAGTCAAAATTATATTTGATATATATTTAAAAGTATAAACATTGTTTTAGAAAAATTAATTGAAAAAACGAAAATGATATTTTTCTTAAAAAATAAGTACTAATATAAAAATATTATTTACCAATTAAAAATAATAATTCTAAAAAATAAAATAAATAAGGGAAAAATAATCATTCTCACTCAATTCCCACAAATTTTCCATTATAGTTTTCTGAATCCAAACTTTTTTCACAAATCCCTTTCAAATTCTCATAATATCTTCAAATCTTCCTTGACAAATAATAAATTTACCATATCCAAAGCATCACAACAAAATCTACAACGAGATATCTAAATTTTGTCAGTTAACAAAAGAAAGAGAGAACATCCGGATGAATATCGTAAAGAGATATTTTCCTTCCAATCTAGAAAAAAAAATGCTTGTAATAACAAATATGTAGATATTATTATTTCATATATTTGTTTGACTTTCTCTAATGTTAAATCGTTTTATTTTTGATTTTCAATGTTTTTCTCAACATTTTTTGTTACTCTCCTGTGTGTTTTTTGTAAAAGAACGTAGAGGTAGAGGAGAGTGAAAAAGTAAGCAGTGAGTTGGCAATAATGTGTGGTATAAAGGGTCCTTTGGTGTACCTATAATTCTTGGATTGCATACTATTTTCTAATCTAGCGCCAATCCCTACCATGAACCTACCATCACCTATTTCCCACCCTATCCTCTGCCTAATCACCACCTTACCCCTTCCTCTTTTTTTATTATTTTCATTCTTTCTTCTCCTTCAATTTAATAATTTCCCATCAAACAGTAAAACCAATATTTTGTCCCTATTTTCAAAACAAAAAATACCAAGACAACACGTCGGCACACTGTGTCCTCTCTCCCAACTATTTCCTAACACCAAACATTACTGAAAAGTGCAAATAGGATTATTCCATTGCCATAATTAAACAAAATTAACATAATCATAATTATTCTGTAGTTATTAGCTGCCTCCAACATCATCGATCAAACCTTGTCTTATTACACCAAAATCTCCAATAAGGTGGCACCACAAATCGCTACACGTTATCACCAATCCCACCCTCGATCCTCTCCCTCGGTCTTCGTGTCAACACTCCAAAAGTCTTCCCTCTCACCAAATCCCTTCTTCTAACTACTCATGAAATTCACTTCAACGTGCTCAGAGCAGGAGATACAGTGAAAGAGAACACAGGAGTAATCAATTTCGAATCAAAATAATGGCTTTTCACGACCATCTTGCTCACGAAATCACGTTTCAGCCGTTCACGGAGGACCAGCAGATGGGTCAGCCCAGAGACATGCACCGCCTCCTGCCGCTCTCCGCCGGAGCACCCACGTGGCTCAACGGCAGCAACGCCGCCACGCTTCGCCAGCAGAATTTCCTCCACCTGCAGCCGGAGTCGGCAACCGCGCAGCCAAACGACGACGTTCGGGGAGGCATAGATCGGAACCGGACGGAGAGCAACTCGGAACCGGACGATTTGGCGGAATACAAAGCGGACATTCTGGCACACCCGCTTTACGATCAACTCCTATCGGCTCACGTCTCGTGCCTGAGGATCGCCACGCCCGTTGACCAGCTTCCGCGGATCGATGCGCAGCTTCAGCAGTCGCAGCGCGTCGTTGACAAGTACTCCGGCCTCGGAAACGGCGTCGTCGATGACAAAGAGCTCGATCAATTCATGGTTAATTTGCTTCCTCTCTCTCTCTCAAAACCTATCATTATTTGCTTGGTTATAACTTCATCATAATCAACTATGAACCAACCCTACTCTATGATTAATGTTTTTGTTTTCTGTTCCGGTACCACTTTCCAATGAGTTTAATGATTTGTTTCCTTCGGTTGTTGTTGTTTCTTTCTTTTCCAAACTTTTCTTGTGTGAATTTGTGAGGCTTTGACTAATGTCATTCAGCTAGCATTCTTCTACCTCTTTGCTGCTTCCGATAAATAATTATATTATTATTATTAATTATTGGCTTGATGTAATAAATTTAGTAATATCTTCCATGAGGGTACTATTTTAATCTCCCACTTGAGTGCATTAATCATCTTCTGCTTATTTTATCTCTTTATTTATTGTATAGCTTTTTTTGTTGACGAAGTTTATTAATGCTCTTTCTTAAATGGCAAAGGTCAGTTCTTTTGTGTTTTAATTTTTTTGCATATATTTTTTTAAAATTTTACTGTTTATTCGGCTAAGCTTAGGGGACCTTTATGTCCTGATTTCCCGGAATCTGTTGTCTGCAGTTTGAAAAAAAAATAAAAGAAAGGGTAATGTATGTCGATTACGGCAGAACAGTGACCCAATTGTAGGTGCAGAATTCACGAAATGGACAAAAAAAAAAGAGAGAGAGGGAGGGAAAAAGTAACATTTCTTCTAAATATTTGACGGTTGTACTAGTAGTGAGTAAATGAATCTGATTTGTTTTGGTGTAATGTAATAAAGAGATTCAAGGGTGCATGATCGTGTTCCCTTCAATTCAATTCAAGGAGTGGTTTCATCTTCTAGAATCTTAATCTCCCCGCTTCTTAATTCCACATATGTTACACTTGTTAATTCTTTTTGGCTGAAAACTTAATGTGGTGGTTAAGAATTCCTAAATTCTAGAAGCATATGTTCTCACCAAGTTTTGTCTACCCTTTCCCCCTTGCATACGTTACTGGTTTGCCAACTACAAAATAATGAAGTCATGGGACCTAAGTCGTTATTATAGTTGTCTTCCAGTGGATAGCAGTTGTCGTATCTATTTATTAATTCACGCATAAATTCATTCTCTTTCACCCTTCAATATTCAAACTTCATAATCACTTCACACAAAAGAAGCAAAGATGATGAACATTTTTTCAATATTTAATTAATGCCTATGCTAGCTTGCATTGACCCAGACATATTCATCATGAACCTTATTAATTAGTACTAACTACTTCGTTACTAAAGTCACGGCAAAACAAAAACAATCAGAAAAAAAAATTAGAATTACATGTGAATTAACATATTTCATTTCCTCTTCTAAATGTTTTGGTTGGGATATTTTTAATTAGTTCCCATATTTTTGAGGACGTAAGCTTGTGCTTATTTCACATGAAGCTCCTTTACAAGTTTTGCTCTTGTTTTTGTTGTAGACGCATTATGTTATACTGCTGTGTGCTTTCAAAGAACAATTGCAACAACATGTCCGTGTTCATGCCATGGAAGCTGTTATGGCTTGTTGGGAGCTGGAGCAATCTCTACAAACCTTGACTGGTACGTTTCAACTATCATGCAAATCTTTGTTTTGAATTCTCCATATTAGTTATTTTGCTTTATAAACTGTTATAAAAGTATAATTAGAGGCTTATTTTTAGCAATTGATTTTTTCAAAAGGGAAGAGAGATGGGTATATTTCACTAAGAAAACAAAAATATGATGATGTTATGCATAAAAGTTGATTGAATAAATTAAATCCAAAAAAGGAAAAAAGTAGTTCAGGGAACAAAACTGAAAAATAAAAGTCTGTCATCATACAATTGATTGTTATAAATGTTAAAATGATAAAATAAACGTTGCTTAAGCTTTAAGAACGTTTTTAAACTGGATGAATAATTGAAAACCAGGTAAAATAATGGTTCAAAGATTTAATAATGCAGTTTTTTCTTTTAATTGTTCAATGATGTAATAGGCAATAATGAGTATAAATATATTTGTTTGAATATATTTATAGTTCCAACTTACGTTTGATATTTTCTAAAAACATATTTATGTTACGTATGCGACACCCAATATTAAACAATTCTTTTAAAGGTAGCATTAAGCTAAAAGAAACCATATCCTTAATAATATGTTTTTTTATTAACAATAACAAATATATAAATAAAAGAATGAGATATATAACAAATATATAAATAAAAGAAAGAGGTAACCTAAAGAAGTTCAGCCAAACCTACACAAAAAACAAGGGGAATGCTGCCTATGAAAACTATATCTCCTACCAACGATCCTTGATAATGTAACGTATCTTTCGCCATACTGTGGCTATTGATTCTCTTTTAGGAAATGAGGGATGTCAAGTGCTTCAAAAGGAATCAAATTGCCAGTCCAGAACAATATTGGCTTTGGATTTTTAGTTAAAAAATAAAACTTTTCCAACTTTGACCCACTTTTACTCGATTTTTGATACCAGTTTTTTAGGCTCGGTTTTCTACACTAAAAATACCACTCTCGTGTTTGATTCCCTGTTGGACTTATCTGACCAGTTAGTCCAGTCCCATCTTAGCAACCAGGTTTTTAGAGGAACAATGCTGCATGCTAAAAATATTACATTATTTCTACGTTTTATTTCTTTGATTAGACAAAAAATGTTAGAATGGGTACTTTCTCTCTATCATGTGATGCACTAATAATAATAACATTTTTTTTCTAATACTATTTCTTATCCTTTTAGGGTTTTAACTTTCTAAACCACACACATTAAGACTTAAAAGCCTAATTATAAGGGTTTTTTCCTGCATGCTAGCTTCTTGATGGAGGGACCAAGCATGCATGCAGGAGCCATGTCATTGATCTTTGAGCATTAGCATTCCATTATTCACACGGGTATTAATACTATAATGTATGCGTAAAAACTCACGAAATAATGGCATGAATCTGGCGGGATCCAATTAAAATTTCTGATTTCTGATATTGTTTTCATTTGTAATATGGTGGTGCTTGTTTTGCAAACTCTTAGAGAAAGAAAATTATGAAAACCATATATAGAATGTGTGATCCTTTCCATCATTAACAATTTGGTGCATGCATAGAAAATATGGAAGATTTAAAGTGAAGCTATCTATGGTGCATGAACAGGTGTATCCCCCGGAGAAGGAACAGGTGCAACAATGTCGGACGATGAAGAAGACCAGGCTGAGAGTAATGCCAACATATATGAAGGAAGCATGGACGGCGCTGATAGTCTGAGCTTTGGACCTCTCGTTCCCACCGAAACTGAAAGATCTTTGATGGAGCGTGTTAGGCAGGAGTTGAAGCATGAGCTCAAACAGGTACTTAATTAGGAACACAAAACTTATTGTATGATTCATGATTATCAATTTTTTTTTTTTCATAAATTGAAAAACATGGTTACTGTCAGGGTTACAAGGAGAAGATTGTGGACATAAGGGAAGAAATTCTACGAAAGAGAAGAGCCGGGAAGCTCCCAGGTGACACCACTTCCCTTCTAAAAGCTTGGTGGCAGTCACATTCCAAATGGCCATATCCAACGGTAAGTTTAAGCATTAGCACCAATCATTGCTTCCACTTAATGATTTGTTCAAACTTTTAAAAACCTTATATTATTCCATTAGTCATATGTGGACCATCTTCATTTTAACTTTGTTATTTATAGATTTTAGTGCCAATGACGATAAGGAGTGGAAAAGGATAAGATTATTAATTTATTATCCTATGATGTACCTAACTAAGGATAAATCTACGTATTTGTTGATGTTGTTGGGGTTTTGTCTCATCGATGATTGCTGATACATTTAGTTGCACTCGTGAATGTTGTTTCAGGAAGAAGACAAGGCAAGGTTGGTGCAGGAAACAGGCTTGCAACTAAAGCAGATAAATAACTGGTTCATAAATCAAAGGAAAAGGAATTGGCATACTAATCCTTCGTCTTCTGGTGGCTCCAAAAGCAAACGCAAGAGGTGAGTTAGTAGTTTATTAGCCTCTTTTGTATCCACCACATCATGCATTGTAATTGGAATGCTTGGATAACATACAATAATTAACAAACTCTACCCCACAAATTTATGGTTATACCATGAAAAAAGTAAAAGCAAGCTTTATCTTCATAAAAAATCAATTCATAAAAGACCATTTATTATAGACAGTTTTGTTTTGGGCAGTAGTGGTGCAGGTGAAACAAGTAACCAGAGCTTCATGTGAATGGACACTGATTTGAACTGGGAAAATATTATGTTTCGCTATTCTTCATTTCATGCAACAAAAGACAGGAGCTTACAGGGAAAAGCGTGAAAGTGAAAAGTGTTGGAATATGGATGCTAAAGCATAAAAATGTATTTGGGAGCGATTAATTAGTTGGTTGGTTCAATTACAGAAAACCTAGTATTGTTGTATATGAGGCTGCTGAGTTGATACCTGATATTGTTGCAGGCATTATCTATTCGGTTGAATGGGTATCTTTGAATGCATGCTGATAAGTATTTGAAATGTATTTACATCACTTCAGATTTTTTTTTTTTAAAAAAAAAACAAGAATTCTTGAATATGCTGCTGATCGTTTTGATTTCTTTCTATACCAAATTCGTTATTGATAATCAGTTTTAATTGTGTATGTGTGTGTCTATATATATATATATATTGAAAGATGATTGCTTTTGAAAAATAAAAAAAAATTATTTGAAGAACAATGCAAACAACAAAGCAACTTGCAAGTATTTCTCTCAAGCAAGCGGGGGAGGCAAAATATTTTCTTCGAGCAACGCAAATATTGAAAATACAATCAAGTTTTAATTTTAAAAACAATATAATAAATTTAATCAACGATTAAAACATTTATGTTTTGTTTAAAATCGTATGTATATTTTTTTTCTGTGAAAATATAAATCAAAGTATCTTAACTTAGTGCAAATTCTTGTAAGATATTTTTGTTTAGGCTGCAAATGGTCTACCATTTTTAAATTAGATAAATACTTTTTTCAAAGATTTTATAAGTTTGATGGAAAATAATCAATTTCGGTATCTAATTGATCATTATTATAAGGACTAAAGATTATATTCGCGATTATCAAAATTTCATTGTCCTATTAAAAATATGAGTAAATTTGAACTTTTTATTTTCATTTTAAATAAAATAACAAACAAATATAAAGATTTGCTCGAATGTAAAGTATTAATAAAAGTACATTGCATGAACATAAACAATACATAACTATTTTGCAGAGTTGAAAAAAAGGAATAAAGGTAAATAATCGAAAATTGTAAAATGATTCATGAATTAAATGAACAGAAGCTTCAATCTATGTCTAAATTTTGAAAAATAACACGACTTAAAAGAAAAATAAAATAAAATTAAAAGAATTAAGAATACTAATGCAAATTAGAAGAAAAACAAGACAATTGAAAGAACAAATGGAGAATTAAAGTAATGAGAATATATACGTTAAATGTTTTTTCGCTAGTTATGATAATAAGCATTACAAAAGTATACAAACTAATAGAAATTTTATTTTATGATGATTTATTATGTCAAATGTAAATTCATGTTACACTAAGTGATACAATGATAATTTTATAATTATGATTTTTTTTTTATGTTTGTTCAAATTTTAGCAAACATAAAAAGAGACCAAAGGAAATGTATTTGAGCTATTATTTGAAACAGGTTTGAGAAGAAGAAAAATTCATTATAGGCAAATCCCAAACCCTTGAAATTCTCGTTCTATTACCCAAGCTCGTTGTCAAACCCTAGTAGTGTGAGTTCGATGTCTTTAACCAAGCGCACACTTTCATCCTCCAACATTTCATTTTTGTTGGATAAAAAATAATAATTTTTAATCACCCTGTTATTTAAACTTTGAGTGTTATTTAACTTAATCATCAAATTAACAATAAATTTTATAATTAAAAGTATGGTCATTAATCTAATTAGAAATTGATTTTAGAGTAATCATTATTTAACTTTGAATGAATAGTTGGCGGAAGGTTGAATAGAGCCTAGACTCAATTCACTGTTAACAAAAACCAATAAACAAGATCAGGCAAAAATATATAAACACAGACGAAACAGTTCTATACTGGTTCACTCTACTCCCTTGGACTACGTCCAGTTCTTCCCTGAACAAACCGTTTAAGAGGTTCAACTATTCAGTAAATAGTTACAACGAGTACATAAACCTCTCCAGGTTACAACGAGTACACAAATCTCTCCAGTTTACAACGAGTATACGAACATCTATAGCTTATAACGAGTACAAAAACCTCTCCAGGTTATCTGAGTACACAAACCTCTCCATGTTATCCGAGTACACAAATATCTTCAGGTTATACAAGTCCCAATTTTCTCCTGAGATCAAGACCACTCAAGATTAAAAGAAACACTATCAAAAGAGATAACAATGAAAGCCGACAAGGGTTTACTTCACAATGGTAAAGAATTGCACAATGATTTTACACAAGTCAAAATTAAATGCTCTCAATAGCAGATTGACAATAGACACTCATATATTTTAGTAAATTCTTCAATATATTGTATGATGTATTTTTTTTCCTTCTTCTTGTGTTCTTCAACTTGAAATTAGTCCTCTATATATAACTTTGTATAAACTAACCGTTTGATGCATGAAAGGGGCAATCTTGACCATCTAATTACTGAAACTAGCCGTTGGAAGAACAACTTTTATTTTTGATTTTGCATTGAAACTGACTTTATCTGCATATAGAAACAATATAAACAACACAAGATACATTTGATTGATTTGAAACAATTAATCAAGTTTAAATACTCCATAATAATTTTAATAATTTTCATTATGAACAAATTTGAACATTAAACCACAACAAGATATAAAAAATCCGATCTTGATATTTATTTGAAATACATTTAATTTGTTTTTCAAATTTAAAAACAAATCAAGTAATCACATTTAAATATTCCACAAGAATTTGAATAATTTCCATTATGAACAAATTTGAATGTTAAAACACAATATGATATAAAATATGATTTTGATATTTATGTGAAAAACACTTTAATTTGGTTTTTATATTTAAAAAATTCATCTAAAAATATTTTCGTCTTCTTTTAATTTTAAACAAAATTAATATAATTAAGTAATAGTAAATAAATATTTATTTGGATCTGCAGGACATCTCTACATACCCATCATTTTTAGAGATTTGTAGATTTTACTGTAATAGACACATAAGATTATCACAACTTTATTAGATGATTTGACCAAAGGAACTTTGAACCGTCTAATGATTCAACAAACTATTTGGTTAAAATATTGGTTACATAGTTCGCTTTTGTGAAATGACTTGAAAGGTGTAAGATAAGTAAAAGTTGAAAATATCGTAAGTGAAATATCAATATTTTCAATGTTATTTTTTTCATTACATGAATCGAAGGCAAATTTCTCTTTTTGAACCGAAGCTTAACTTCAACCGGTCCATTCTGACACAAAACATTAAGTAGAGAGTTTAACTACACATTTATGAACAATGATTGTGATGTCTCTAATACAATAGACTTCAAATGTGTTTAATGAGTGAAGTCATATTCAATCCATCAAATCTATAAAGTTCTGTACATTCTTATTAATAAACCTACCAATACATTTCATTATCACTGATAGACATAGAAGGAGAGACATTTGTATCTTCTTGAGTGACTCCCTACTTTACCTCATTTAAATTCTCATTGTATTTTTTTCTATCATATAAAAGTAATATTATTACTCCTACATAAGTTCAAATATTATACATAGTATTGGTGACACAAAAATGTATAAATTTACTTTAGGAGATACTTAAAAACAATACAACAATGATTGACTTAAAAGGACATGTGATATAAGTGGTGTAGCACAAAGTCAACTCATGTCAACACAAACTATAACTCAAAAGAAAGTAATAAAAAACTAACATAATTTAAGAATTTCTCCTTATATGTGTCTTTCTATTATGTTTTTCAATTAATTTAAATTTTTCACTTGAAAACTTTTAAATTAAAGTATTCTGATAAATGACAAATATTTATATATTATGATCCTAGTTTTGACTTATATTTAGGAACTCATAGTTGTTTTCTTTTTTGTTGTCCTCGTAATAGTTTTTAATTCAAACTCAATTTTTATCTTATTTTCACTGTGATTTTATACTTTGTTTGTTTTTTTGTTTATTTTTGCAAGAAAAGTTAGAAGATATTGTGTTAAAACAAAACTAATATTCGTACTTAAGTGAATTTTAGGCAACATAAAGCAAGAGACACATGACTTGTACTCTTAAAGACTTTTAAAAACTTGGGTAACTTGTGGCTTGTTATCACTATCGTTGTTTTTACTTGACTCAAGACACATTAAGAGAAAGTTGTAAAAAAAAAAATAACTAACTCAAAATGTTATAAATAAAAGTGTTGACAAATTGTAAATCATCCTAAGTAGACACATACATATGAATATTTGTGTACGTTGAGTTCTTTTTTGTCTTTTTTATTTGTTTTTGTTATAGCAAATCCATGAGGGGTTAAACATCTTGTTCCTTAAAGGTTGTTGTAACTATCCAAATCAAGTAATTTATGTTCTTCTTTCTAACATTATTTATTACTCAGTTACTTGCTTTTAATACTTGTTTGACCTAGCTAACCAAATCATAGCTTTAATTGCAGTTGAGAAAACTTTTTGTAAATTAGAATCTAGGTAAGAATATGTAGATTCAATACTTGAGTTGTTGTCTGTTTACTACTTGCAAAAAATTGATACACTTCCATAAAATTGTTCTTCACATCGATTTTGTAAATTTTGAAATCCATGAGAAAAACATAACTAAGGAGTAGCCGAATTTCTTATCTTTCAATATGAGCATATCTCTCATCATAGTCCATTTCTTCCTAGACTTTTACAACCAATATTGCCTTACTTCTAGTTATGTATCCATCCTCATATACTTTGTTCTTAAAACCTATTTTGTACCAATAACTAATTCAATATTAGATTTAAATACAAGGTCTTATCCCTGATTCTTGAAGCAACTAGCAGGTTCTGTAAGGGATGTTGAATAAAACTACAAGACTTCTCTTCCAAATAGTTAGATCATATTAGAGCAAAGTTCAGTAACCCTTAATTTTGATTTAGTCCATGGCACAACAAAGTGTAAAACATGAAGATGTTTCATTTGTATGACGTCTTAAAAAAATGGGAGATCATACAAGATGCAAGTACTTTGTCTGACAGACAATATAATACCTTATAGTTTTTGCTTCGTTTGACAAATGAAGCCTTCATTTGATGATAAACACACACAATTTTTAAACTTATATTGTACTTTATTATAAATACTTTCCTAAAGTATGTGGAGCTTAACTTATTTTTCATCACTCTTATGGTATATAATAGGAAACAAAAATTAGATAAATTCATGCTTCAAAAGAAATTTTAAGTTCGAAACAAATTTTAACTTTAAAGAAATTTAAAAAACTTTACTTTTCATGTTAATAAAAAATGTGTACTTCTAATTTAACTTTATTATTTAATTCTTTTCGAAATGGAAAACATAACTACTAACATAATTCAAATAATGCATATAATAGGACAACAATAATAATAGTCAAATACTAAATTTATATTATTACTTTATAAGAAAATAAAGTTAATAATAATACTCATATAAGACATAATTAATAGTTTATAATATATTGTGTTGTTGAAAAATGTCTGATTTATAGTGTATTATGGTGTTGAAATGTATGTCAAGTTACTCTAGCATTTAGATAATTTATTTTCACTTTTTTTTTTTAAATTTTAGAATATAATTAAAGATAAAATAAAAATACGAAATACGTAGAAAATATTTTTATATATACAACAATTAATAAAAATTAAAAGGTTTTGTAACTACTTTTATATAAATTTTATTATAAGATTATTTTTATTTTTATTTTTGATAAAATATTACACACTCTTATTATATAATTTAAGATTATAAAAATTAATAAAAAAATATTTTTATGTACATAATTTCTTACAACTTCAACATAAATTTTAATACTACTTTTAATTAATTTTATTATAATATTTTTTCTAATTTTTAATTTTATTTTCTATCATCGTGAAAACGATAGATACACGCTCATATGCCTCTCTTTTCATTAGTAATAGAAATTATAAAAAAGTTAATATTAGTTTTTATAGAAAATTGTATCATCAATATTCAAACAAAATATTTTTAAAAACTTTAAATTATTTTTCTCTATTTAATTTTTTAAAAATAGACACATGCTAATTATTATGCTATCTGTGTAATTCTTTTTTGACAGTGCCATTCCGGAAAGGGCAACATAAAATCCATTTGGCTTTCTACACATAACAGGATCATGCGTTAAGATTCTTTAGCGTGATTTGTTTTCAACAGTCTTTGATTGGAACACGTTACCTCCTGAATACTACATATCTTCACAACTTCATCTTATGATCTGTCATCCCTGTCTTCCCCTTTTGTTAAGGGAAGATAATTCTTTCAGGCAACATTTGGCTTGTAATTGAATGGGAGAATCACCATACTGCATGTACTATTTCTTTAAACACTGTTCAGTTGAGGAAAATTGAGCAAGGGCAAAAGGGAAAGACGAAATGCAAAACAGTTTGAACAAAAAGAATGATCTTTACAGATTGAATGATTACTGGCTCTACCGATTAAAAACACTAACAAGTTAAGCAATAAAATCTTCAGAAACAAGCAGGAAGACATCATTGTTCAGTTTGGCGACGAGCAGAAGGAAAGGGAGCACCAAATCTAGCAGAGAAACTGGGAGGCATGTCATCATCTTCACTCTGAGCCCCACTATTGAAGTTGAGAGCATAGCTGTGTTCATCATACTGAAATCTGTTCTTCTGCTGCTTCCTGCCATACCCACTTATCTTTCTGATGAATGTTTTCCACTTGGGACCTGCAATCACTTCCGTAAACTCCTTCATATTCCTCAACTTGCAACTCAGCCACGAATCACCCCTTTGCTCGACTGAGACCTTAACTTCACGGTCTCTACACCAACTAAACCCAAAACCTCCAAAGCATCCATACCCACATCCACTAGGCTCCTGGTGGTCGTAGAAATCTTCCTTATGTTCCGCTGCCTCCACCAATGGCCTTCCCTCTGAAGCAGCCATATTGCAGAGAATGGGCAGTTTGCAAGGATTGTAGCTGACGGGACTTTAATTATGTAGATAGCTTTAACATATAGATGATGATTATAAAGAGAAGAGGGAGAGAGAACGAGAGAGATGCAAAGGAGCAAAATGGCAAAGAAAAATGAAGCTACAGCTGTCTTGATCATCTCCAACTAAAAAATATTAATAAAAAAAGGAAACACAACTGTTTGAACTGGAAACCATTGAGGAGTTTGGAATCGCCAAGGACGGTTTCACCTGATGATTGGCAATTGGCATGTCCGTCACTCAAGACACAAAAATACAATTAAATACTTGAAAAGGAAAAGTAAATGAAGAGTGGAAATTGTAGTATAATATGTGAATTCAATTTCGTGTGCCCCACACCACACCCAACGGAAAGGATATAGCCGACCCAACGGTACGCTGTGTCATGCCTAGCTGTTGGTGGCTCCCACGTCCCTTGATAGAGTAGTGGTAGCGAGGAAATTTAGTTGTCGAGGCATCCACTTGAGCAATAGTTGAAGAAAAGAAAAGGTCCTTGGTCAATACATACAATAACACGCCACTAGTAAGGACCTAATCACTTAAAATTCTCCCTTTCTATCAAAATCAAAATAATCACTTCAAAACAGTAACCGTAACAACATTACTGTTAAGTGCTTTTTAACTCTTTACAATGTCCATCTTTACAAGCACTATAAAAAAATTAAAAAATATCAATATCTTTCTTTTTCTGTTTTAACTAGTACGACACATGATATTCACTGAGGTTTGGGTGTAATACAAGAATATGTAGCACTGCTAAAAGGACTGACAACTATTAACCTTACCTTACCGTCTGACACTCGCAAACTTTTCCTACAGTATATATTCAACAAAGGATTGATCCACCGAATCGACAAAAACAATTCAGATCCAAAACATTATTAAGCACATTTCAGTTGTTGGAAATTATTTCTGCACTTGACTCAGCGATGAAGTAGGTTGCTGCTGTTGATTTTGTCCTTTAGGAGAGATCTTGGTTGCCATGGAACGTAATCCATTGGCAATCTCAGTGAAGGAAGGTCTTTCAGATGGTTCTGATGACCAGCACATCTCCATCAGCAGTCTCCATTCTGGATCGCAAGATTCTGGAACTGGAGGTCTTAAAGTGTTGTTTACTATACCACCTGAATTATGTTTGAAAAACCAAAATCTCAATAACCTAAAGCTAGTCAATAAAAGGCCACTTATGGATTCAAATTTTGACTAACTACCTATAATGGCTCCATAGTGCAAATCAGCATATGGCTCTTCTCCCGTGAGCAGTTCCCACATGACAATACCAAACGAAAACACATCAACCTGTAACGATAAATATGAGAAACAAAACTGTTTATAGAATGACAAAATATGAAGTATAAAAATAAATCAATGTTTCTATCAAGTACAAAATAAACCTTCTCTGATACAAGACTACTGCTCCCATTCAGCAGTTCTGGGGCCATCCAAGGTAGGGTTCCTCTAACTCCGCCAGATATTAAAGTCTGGCATTTTACTTTGGACAGACCCAAGTCACCCACCTGAAATGAAAGTCAGAAGGTCGACATTTGTATGAGCCCATTTGTATCAACATTTTTATGAGGGAATCAACTTTACTTCTAAACAATCACTTCAATAATATTTATGGGTTTGTTTAAGCTTTTGAAGAAAAAAATGAATCTATAGGAAACAAATTTATGTTTATTTTGAGTAGTAACTTTGAATATATTTCAAAAACAATGTTGAAATTACAACCATCTTTCAAAATAAAGTGTCTTTTATAAGAGAAAAAAATACACTAATAATGTAAAATATATTAACACCATCATTGCATAACACCATTAAACTCCGCAAAAAAACAAAAACACTACTATTTCCCTCAAATAAATCTCTGAAAAATAAATCACCTTTTTATAAAATCTTAACAAACAGGCCATATATATATTTAAGTGCTCTATGCTATGATCGCGTGGATCAAGAAAGCACGTAACATGACCCCGTTAAGAAAATTTCTGATAGAAAAAAATGTTGCAGTGGTGGAGCTAATTATAAATCATTAATTAACCTGAATCTACGGCAATTTGTCCGCAAATTATTCACTTCCTTATTTATAACATAGTGTAATGCATCTCAAGTATGAACGAATACAGAACAACAAGATTTCAAATATGACCACATAAGAATAAAATATTTCAACCTTGCATATTGGACGGTGTGGATCTCGGAGATTCACGAGCAAGTTGTCACTTTTCAAGTCAAAGTGTACTATGTTTTTTCCATGCAAATACTCCATGCCAAAGGCCACATCCATAGCAATCAAAAGCCGTTTGCGCTTGTCAAGATTCCTGATGTTGTCATATAAATCAAACAATTATGATAGGAACCAGAGGAATAAAGTAGAAAAGAAACTGATTTAAGATAGCCACTACAACCTCACAAAACACTGTGATCACTAATGAAACAGTAAGAAATACTGAAAAATAAAGACGAACTGGAGCACAGCGCTCCATACAAGATGGATCCGGAAGTTAAGGAAAAAAACATTGACACTCCAACTGAGAGTACCTCCGCTGCTCAAACCCAAACCTGCCCCCCGCCAGCCCGCCCCCCAACCCCAATTTGGTTAACCTTCTCCAAATACTCATGATTCCCAGACTTCAATCCTCCACTCTCTCCTTTGTCACCGGCAAAACCTTGCAATTCTGTTACTAAACACCTTAACCTGATTTGGGCCTATCTCCATGTCCATTCCCCAGTCCATCTTTTTACCTCTCCTTCGATAACATTTACTATGTTAAGACGACAGTTATGCATTAAATCAGAGTAATGCAAATTAATCAACAGATGGTTTTGTGAGCATGCACGTATACAAATACATTACTAGTACCTCCCATTCTTCTGCAATGCATTTCTTAGAGAACCGTTAACCATATACTCTGTCACTGTCGCCACAGAACCTCCCGGGCCATCAAGCACAACACCATAGAATGCTACCACATTTGGATGGTGCAAGTCAGCAAGCTTGATTGCCTCATTCCAAAAGTCTGCTCTCTGTTGATGATAAATAAATCATGAACAATGTCAGTCAGTTCGTTGGATGGAAAAATAAGAAGTGGGAAATAGAAATCGGAACAGTTAATGATGAGACACAAGACCAGACGCTCTTGCTCGGAAGGTTTTCCTGCAAAACACCTATCATTAATCCGCTTTATTGCGACATCAGTACCCCTCCATTTTCCATGATATACAGTCCCAAAGGTCCCAGAACCCAACTCTATCAGCTCTTCAAGGTCACAATTTTTTATAACCTAGTCAAAACGCAAGTTAAGGTTTTAGCTCAGGTTTGTTGGCAATATGAAACCTTATAAGAGAGAAAACATGCAAAAGAAAACATTCAACATGCAAAGCTCCAACATCTGATGCTGGAAAGCCAAAATTTGATTTCTCTGGGAGCTTGCTTTTGAGATCCTGAGAGGAAAATATATTAGTATTTATTAGTATTATTATTATAATAATGGTGATGATAATGATAAAAAAATAATCAACAACAATAATAATAACAGTAAGAAAAATCACATCTAAATAAGGGCAATGGAATAGGGTGGGTTTTCCCCTCCACGCGATTCACCCCCTAAACCCACCCATGAATCCACATCCTTTCCTGACAGACAGAGATGAAAACATTGATGCACAATCTTGTCCGGTTTTGTGTCATCTCCATAAAAAGAAAGTCAAAAACGTAACAACATATAAGAAATTTAAGAACATATTGTTACTACAAAGATGTAAGCTTAACTTTACAATTTAACTAATATATTGTTTTATTATCAAAGTGTGACTGCGTCCATGGCAGGCATCTATCTAACCACAATCAATATCATTATGGGACAAGTACAGGCAGGTACGGTTTTTTTGCTATGTCTGAACCCATTGGAAAGTACGATGGAGGGGGAAGAACAAATATATTATTATAGAAATTATTCCTACAATTTCAAGGTAGAGAAAATAATACCAAAGAGTGTGCATGCAATGTCACCTGAATTTTATCTTTATACTGTATGTCTATTAGATTATTTTGAACATCTCCATCGCCAATGTCCTCATGATGGGACACATCTCTGGCATTCAAATCAAGATTTGAAGAAGTGCTTGAGTGCAGAACGGAAGCAGCTAAACCTTCTGCAACGGCTTGAAGTTGTCGGTCTTCTGATGAGACTTCAATAAAGAAACCAAAATACAATTACTGTGTCAAAAGCTTAAAATTAGATATGATAAATTTATTACTCATTTAAGGTGTTAACTAATTTACATACCCTTGGCGGCAGATCGAGCTTCTTCCAAAGTTAAAGTCTGTTTGGATGTCTGATAGAGGCCATTGTCTATTTGAGCTTCTAAATTTTGTTCCCCATTGATGCCAGGATTCTCACCAAGTTGATCCTTATTTGAATAGGTTTCTTTCTTCAATGCAACTTTGTTAGGTCTCGGCGGTGGAAAGTATGAACTGTGTATATTCCATAGATCCTGATTGCTAAAAAGTGAGTTTGAAGAATCCTGCACATCTCCAAACCTAGCAGATGGAGGAACTGAAGATAAAACTGCATCATCCCTGTGATGGTTTCCATTCTTTGACTGAGGATTTGATCCAGGTATGCCCCAAACAGGGGGTTGTATAACCTCATTACAATCCAGTGGCCTGGAATTATTCCCATATGAAATTTCCACAGTAGAACTAGGAAGCATATCTATCATATTAATTCGATCTGCATCAGTGATCAACTTTGAATTCCCAAGGTTGTGATCTAGAGCCACCCCTTTCTTCTCTACAACATGTTGAGTGCTGTAATCAAATTTATCATTATTTAGAAAATTTTCAGGATTACCTATTTTCAGGTTGTCCATTCTTCCATCAATAGGTTTGAGAAGATCCTGTGCTATCCAATTCTCCATGGCATCTGCTTTCGAAATAGAGCAAGCAAGTTCCTTTGTATATTCTGTTGGACATTCTTGAACCATACTGTCAGAATTTTCAATAGATGTGCCACCAACTAAAGGCATATCATTATTAACAGGTTTATTCACAAGAGCATCCTCTTTAGACCTGTTTTCAAGTGTCACCATATGTTGGCGGCCGACATCATCTCGATAAGAAAGCGGTGCTGTTCCCATCAGACCATCACTTGGCAACTGCTTTTCTCCTGTTCTTACAACTGCTTCCTGGATAACTGCATTCCTGGGATGTTCAGACCTGTCCAGCTTTTGTATAAAAACCCTCTCACCGTCAGACTCCAAAGAAAGTCCAGTTGTGTCCGTACAAGCTACTCCAGGTGGAGTATCCAATTTGCTTAGGACATTGGGTCTGGTCACAACTGCTTGTTCAACATTGTCTTCCTTCATTGGTGCAGATACCAAAACCATATTTGTTGCTTGAGCCCTTGAATTGTCCTCCGTAGGTAGACTATAGAAACTTGGGATTGAATCAGAAATTGGACCAGCACAGCTATTTCGCTGATCCTGAACCACAGGATCTGAATGTGCATGAGGCAGCTTCTTTTGACACATATAACAGTCCTCCACTCTCTGGAGTTTCTCAGGGGTCATCATTGGTTGTTGAGGTGCAAATGCATCAGAAAAGATTACATGCTCTGCTGAAGGAACCTGGATCCAGCCATAATTACCTCCAACAGGGACTTGAACCTGAAATGTTTTGTAACTTTGTTCAGCAGGAGCCTGGTGAATCATTAGCCCTGAAGCATTTTCATCATTATATTGGTCCAAACGATTTTGCTGAGGTTGCATGAATGGTTGTGGTTGAATAACACTCGGTCTTAAACCAGCATGAGAAAATGGCTGTGTCATGGTCATTTGCACTGCAGGGATTACCTGATGGGACCCAAAACGAGAAGTATTATCATGAAATTGATGTTGGGAGTAGATGGAGCCAGGCTTACCTAGAACCTGAGGATTCAGGAATCCCATATGGGGAGGCAGCTGGACATAATCTGCATAGTTCATAACCTCCTGGCGATGATCAACAAAAGTTTGCAAAGGTGCAGATGGTGGAATTTCCAAACCAGATTGTTGCACCCCAAATTGAGGCTGAGAAAAACTAACAGGTACAGACTTTTCTAACTCAACCTCATTCTGGAGAAGTGAACTGTGAGTTGGAACAGAATTACTGACAGGAATGCTCAGTGGAACCGGAGAGGCCTCCGTGTAAGATGTACCAGGAACCACAGAATTTGAAGTACCATCATGAGAAGCTGCCACGTTCCCCTCAGGAGATAAAGAACTGGGCATAGGTACAGGTACCCCACTGACATCCCCTTGAGCAGCATTCAAGCTATCAAGAGCATCTATCCCGCTAAAATCAGAATTCTGGGTAGATACTGCGCTTGTATAACTCGCTTTTCTTGTTAGTTTGCCACCAATCCCATCAGTAATTCCATTCACAGCTTCAACATATTTCAGTCCACCATCATTCAGATTTACAAACTGTGCTACACCAGAAGGATCAAGTTCTGAAGCAGAAAGAAGAAAGACCCTTAATTTGGGAGAACCGTCAGGAGACCTCTCAATCAATCTCTCATACTCCTCCATCATATTCTCCAGATCATCAGGGCAGGAAACCGAAACCAATGCATCAAGATCCTCATCAGGGAGCTGATATTTGATAACCACATGTTGCCCAAAGGTACCAATCATCTTCTGCACCAAATCATTAAAACTCACATCTCTCTTAACACTTATGATCCTTGTCTGCCCTCCAACATATCTCAACATCCCATCACTGGGCCTAGGCAAAATCTTCCCACCAAAACTGCACATCAACTTCATTTTCCGCCCTGAAACCGAATCATCCCCACCCTCCTCACTCACCTGATCTGTCCGCTGGCTTGAGGGCGTATTGGAAATGGAACCAACCCCAACACCACAAACATGATCACCAGGATTGCTAATGACTTTGCTGTTCCCCTGAACAGCATTATTGTTATTATTATTATTAACATCACTACTATTAATACTAGCCAGGCCATTAACCGAGGCAACCCAGTTACCCCCCAAATTCATAGGATACCCATGAGTAGCAGCCACAAAACTACTCGAAACATCGACAGCATTGCCACCAACAGCACCAACCCTATTGGGAAAACTAGGAGCATGGACAAACCCAACAGCAGGATTCACGGAGGGATTATGATTATGAATAGGCACAGCAGGACGAACACACCACGTGGCAGCCCCACCGCCACCTCCTGAAGCCACATTCCCATACCCCATTCCAACCAAGCCAGCATCAGAGACAGACGCAGGGTAGAAAATCGGCATCGCGCCCGGAACGGCGCCGGGAACCGCCGTAGACACCGGCAAAACGAGAGACTCCTCCCCTACACTCCGGGCTACTGAATTCAGTGGCCGCACAGCATCGCCGCCAGGACCAGGGGTTTGCTCAAACGCCATAACCACCGAAAACTCGAAATCACAAAGAAAACTGCTAACCAATAAAAGAAGCACTCAAATCGAAGACCAAACCTGTGAATTAGAGAGGCAACGGATTCGCCCAAAGAGGTCAATGCAAACCCTGCAGACATAAAACGCAGCTCAAAACCCTAGTCAAAATAGAAACAAAAAAATAAAAACACACTAAATTGAGAGAAAGAGAGAATACCAAATGTTAAGCGGTGCAGTGTGAGAAGAGAGAGAGAGAGAGAAATAAAGAGATGATAAAAAACAACGCGGAAGTTGGTGGAGCTTCGAATTCGAAAGAGGAGAAAAGAAATCGCGTCTTCCCGAAAAAATTGAGGGGTTTTGGAAGAGTTTTCCCTGTAATTGTAGTCTTGACAGTGTTTACCGTCTTGTTTTTTCTGTTATTATTTAAATTGGAAGAGAAAAACCGTTCGGATTGAAACTAGCAAGCACATTGGCAGAGAGTGCGGCGGCATGCAGAAAGCGTGCAGTTAGATATTTTGCCGGGAAAGTGACAAAATGTGGTAAACGGCGGTGGAGAAGGGAAGAAGCAAAGAAGGAAGAAGAATGGAGAGAGAGAAAGGCAGAAAGGGAGAAAGAGAGGGCACGTGGAGTGGACCGCTTCATGCAGAGTCTAATGAATTTGGGGAGAGGATAGAGATTTATGGTGACATGTTTGCATCTGCCAAAGAGTGTGGATGGGGCCTCGTGTCTCCCCCACCAAATCTCACCATACCAACTATTTTCTCTCTCTCTCTATTTATTTTTTATTTCATTTCTATATTTTAACACATTTTTAGTCATGTCTCCTACCGTCAAATATTACGATTTAAATCATTTTAAGTTTTTGAAAAACGTATTTGTTTATTTCTTTCATAATATTGTATGATTTTTATTATATAATAACATGTATTATCAATACATATATTATATTAATTGTTTTAAATTATATGATACGTATTTTAATTTTATTTTATTTAATTGTAGTAAAATTGATGTCGGTGATATAAGGACTTACAAAATATTTAACTTTGAAAAAAAAATAGTTTGATACTTAAAATAAAAATAAACTATGTATTAGAAACCGTAAACTGATTTAAGGCAAGTGTTAATATATATTTATGACCGTCATAAAGAGAAATGATTTCATGTCTTAGAGAATAAAATCTTTCACTATTAAAAAAATCATTAATTTGGCACACGCACATATTTATAAAAAATAATGTTACGAGCTTTTTTCTCCCAAAATTAAATTTAGCTTTAAATATATATTAAATTAAATAAATAAACATAAAAAATTAAAATGTTGATAATTAATAATTAAAAAATAAAATTCATATTTAAAAAGAAATTTTCATTAATTTGATAAAAAAAATAGAATGTGAGTTCTACACACTCAGCTAATTATGTCAAGTTATTTATTTATGATAAGTTATGTCATATATGAAAATAAATTGTATAAAGAAGCTACGTATATTTAATGTTGCATGAAAAACATTTAATGCATCTACATGTTTAAACATGGTGTGATATCAATGAAGATGAAAGGCCTTTGAACCTCACAACAATTCCAGATGGATTTTCAACATCTCTTTTTCTTTCTCAATTCTATTTAAAGAAGTTCTTCTTAAAAAAAAAAGGTAGACAACACTTATGAAATTTTTGTCTTAAAGCTTTCAAACAATTCTAAGTCTTCTATGTGTGAGAAAGAACATTGTTTATATTCATAGCTATCTAAAAGAGTGTTTATAATTTTGTATATGCCTTAGGACATTCATCTATTTTAGTGAGCAAAACTCGTGATCTCTTATACCAAAACATTTGTAATCAAAGTGTTTTAGTTATGAGTGATTGAGTCCAAATAACACTTGTGCTTAACCTAAAGTAGTTGGATCCCAAGAATACTCAATTTAGCCCGTGGATGGATATGAAGAAAAACTATCTTTCTTTACCTTTTTCAGCTTGTCTTTTCAAATTCCTATAAGTTTTGTCTCGTGATTTTCTCTTCTAAAATTTCCATAAGTACATTAAAGACTTGTGTCTCTCTCACTTGAAGGAAAGTAATCTTGATTTGGATTTTGGGACAATACTAACACACTTTTGAGTGTTTTATTGAACCCTCACCTTTTAGAAATTTTGTACCAATTTTAGATATAAACCTAAACACTTTTTGAGTGAAAACACTTAGGAAAGTGATTAGAAAATTTTCTAGTAGCTATTGTTGCATTTGGTTTGTTCTTTTGTGTTGTTTTCTTGCATATTTTATTAAGGTGTCTTCAAGCCTACTAGGGAGCATAAGGGAAGACATAGTGAGTGTGAACTTGGAAGAGGGATCAAATGACAATGAAAAACTCCAACAATTTGTGAGAATAAAAGGATTGAATTGAAGTCAAAGGAGAAAAAGAAAGATGAAAAAGGAGAGAGAAGTCATTTAAGGCCTTCCTCGTACTATAGAAGTGAAAAAGAATAATATTACAAGAAATTCAAGATATTGTAGAGTTGCAAAATTATAGAACTTTGAAGGGACTCGTTCATCATGCTACTAAGGTGGAGATTCAACTAAAGAGAAGTTTCTACAAGAGATCTTCATCACAACACTCCATATGGAAGAACAACAAAGATGAGGTAAGGCCACATGAAAACTAAGGTAAGTACCATAACACTTATTATTTTTCTTCTTCTCAAAAAAAAAAAAAAAACTGCAAGCTCATTCATCTTCTTCTTCACAACCCAAATTTCAAGAAAAGAGAAGTACCATCAAATGTTCTTGGTGCTTGGAGTTTGGACATATTGCTTCAAATTATCCAAATAAAAGAGTTATGGTGATTAAAAATGGAAAGCTTCATTATGAATACATCTTTTTTCTTCAACTTTAAAGTTAAAATTTCTCTAATTGTGATTAATTAATAGTGATAAAAGGCTTAGTGTGACATATGTGTAATTATTAGCTTAATTAGTCTAGTGTTTGCATTAGGTATCATCATTACTTTTCTTGTATTCACATTGTTTATAGATATCTCTTCTCTCTTCTTGATCACACTATATAACTATAATAAGGCGACAAGTCCTCTTGTAAACTATACTTGAATGCTTGAATACAAATTGATTTTGTGAGACAATTTTAAATGTTTTGAGAATGTTCTATTCTTTTCTTGATTCTTATCTTGAAAAGTTTTTCAAGTGACAAATAATCATTGTACTTGTTGTTCTTACACAAATTTGAGAGACCCTTAAGTGACGCCTAACTGATCCAAATAGATGCGTCCCACACTTTCGAAATGCTTCCGTCTGGTCTCTTTACTCCTTTAGTCCGTTCCTTGCCCACAAAGCATGCCCCGAATCTACTAACTATTCGCCTAAGCCACAACAGGGAGTGTACCTGCGATTACATCCGACACTCAAGTCAGTGTTCGGTCATCGGAGCAAAGTAATATCTTAACTTCTTTTTCACATACCTTTGACCTTTGTTATCCACTTATTTATAGGATTCGAATTTGACTTGAGATTCATGTTATGTCAACTTTTTGTAGACTGACCTGACAGGGATTGCGTACACGTTTCAACTAACTCATTATTCTTTGACATGGGAGTTATTGGGCGACTAGTAATCACCCATGTCCAAATAGTACACTTGTCATTTAGGATTCTATTTCATTTCTTCTTCATATATTTTTTCTTAATCCATTTTATCTTTTCCTTTACAACTTGTTTTTCTTTTTAATTTTTTTAACGTCATATTATGGGTGCTTTCATAACCTTTTCCATGTCTTTCATTGATTCTTAACTTATCCAACACCTCTTAAGTTGATTAATATTCAACCATCCTTCTAAGGATTATATTGCCTTTCTTATATGTGTATTATCTCTTAGTTATCCTTTATAAAAGGGTCTGTAAAAATACTTATAAGACCATCATAGGACCTTCACTTGTGTTTAATTAGCCCACTGCAAAAAGTTTTTTAAAAGTGTTTCAATATCTTTATTCAACCTATCTTTAAAACTAATTTAAACCTTAATATTATATAATGTGAGTTTGTATTGTACATCTGTGTTATTATGGTGCAATATTGTATTAAAATCTTCTATATTTGAGGTGGATTGCTTCCAATACAAATTATTCCTTTTAAAAAATTATACTTTTAACATCGATTTTAATACTAATTGACATTAAAAGTTGTATCATGTCACTTTCAATATTTATAACCATAATTAATACTGAAAGTGTAAAAATGATGTTTAATATGTCTTCTATAATAAATGTAAAATAAGATGTTAATGTGATAATAATTATAATTACATTTTTTATCCCATACACTTGGATTTAAAATTAAAAGTAAGCTTCTTTTAACTAAGTTATGATACTGATTTGATAAAGATCATAATATAACTTTACTTTACATTTAAGTGTACATCAAAATATTTGGTCAAAATTAGTTAAAAAGCCTAGTAGGCTCTCTCTTGTTATTTATGTTTCAATCATAATCTTCTTATTTCTCAAGGAATCACTCTAATTGACCCTTACTTTCAAGGATTATTTTATCTAGTTTATGTTATAACAATTGTGAATACCTTATCTTTTATTAATGCATGTCATATTACGATCAATTTCTTATATAAATCGGTTATACACTAAATAATACACAACCCTTTTACCTTAAATTTTACTTGATTCAATTATACTAAATTAATGATACATATAATGACACATAAACACATCATTACTTTATTTTTCTTATAAGGTCAAATAACATTGATTTAACTTTAAAATGTGTCACATCATTTAATATCTTTTAACTGAATAAAAAATTAACCGTTAAATACAATTCTTTCACGTATATTATATATGTACTATACGGTTGATTAAGGGACAACCAGATTATAATAACAGCTGGAACAGAATAACAAAATATAACAGAATGGACTCAAACTCATTAAGCCCACTACTATGCCTATAAATACAGGTTCATTCACCTTAAACAAGGTACTTCTAGACTCTGATTTATATTCCTGCACACTCTAACCCTAAACTGACTTGAGCGTCGGAGTGCCTGCAGAACCTCTCCCGGGACAGTGGAATTTGGAGCCTCTGGAAAGGAGCAACACCAAGAACAATCAAGGAACAATTTTAGAAGATATTGTTGTTGCTGAAGCTAACCGGTCTCTTGCTAGAACAATATATATACACACAATTTTATACTAATCTAAATTATTTAATGTCTTATTTATATAAACTAAATTGATTTATTACACACTTTTTAAAATACATAAATATGAATTATTTATCATACTTTTATCAAATTTTAATCTCGATAATCATGACAATATAAAACTAGAATTTAATGCACTTATGCAAGATAGTTTTCATATCAAACTTTTCCTTTAATTATTTGATATATATGTCGGAGAAAAGTGTTCCATCCCACGCTTGACGCTTAAGATGGACACAAGCAGATATATAGAAATCAACAAAGTCGGCAGTGAAGAATCTAAGGGCTTCATAGGGTTAGTTATTCGTTATCTCTCGTTGGATATGGTTGTTAGCATCTGTGGGATAAGGACCTTTAAAATTCTACCTAGGTTACTCGATAACAACATATTAGAGTCCCTAAGTGTCGGTCAAAAAGACAAGAATGGGATATTTGTGGTTCACTAAAAAGAACACAAATTACTATTTGCATGTGTGAAACCAAGAAAAGGAGAAATTAAAGGGCTCAATATAACAATATCCCATGTTGTGTCCTCTTTTGAAAGCATAGACAATAGAGTGGCACATGCTGACTCATTTCCATTTTTCACCTTGAATGAGACATTAATTAAAGCTAGAGTTGAAGTTGGTGAAAAAGTGCACCAAGTTTATTATAGTAGTATATCTAATAATCATACGCGGAATTACACTTTCCACTGCAACAACATGAGTACAAAAAGGGGCTGTTTTGAACATAAATAACAATAGCAAGATAAGACATTTGATGGACCCAAATAACCAATTTACGCGTTTTTATAGTGGAGATTTTGTTTGGAGTTGGGACTATATGATTTAGATATATAAAGTATATTTTATTAATTTATAAAATTATTACAAAAGATTAATATTCCAGTTCTGTATATGTATTCGAAGGATTAGAAATACAAGCTGTTTTTTTGTTTTAGTTAATTATCCTTAAAGGTGGGATCGTTTTATTTTATTTTATTTTCAATTTGATTGAAAATATTTTGAAATACAATCAAAGGTGAATAGTATAATAAAAATATAAACTATATATAATTTCAAGTGAAAAATATAATTAGAATAATTTATTTATAAATAAAAAATACAAAGGTTTAAAATTAACTAAAATTTACACTGTAAATAATCTAAAATACATTTTATCAAAAAAAAAAACTTTATATAGAACATCGTATTATCATGTCTATTTTTATCATTATAAATATACACACTATTTTAATAAATCATTTCACGTATAATTTAATAAATTAACTTAATAGTTTTCCACTACTAGCTTTTTTTTAACTTTTGACTAAGTTTTGAACTCTCACTTAATTTTTGAAACGTACCCTTAATATTTAAGGTTGTAGGAGTAGAAGCAACAAGTTACTTTTCATGCTCTTCATCACCTATTTTTTAAAGTTATTGTAAAAATATTTTTGTAATTACTAATGATGAGAAACTTATTGTCGTTATTGCAAAATAATTACTTTTAGATTTTTTTCTTCAGAAGACCCAAATTAGAAATTGGACTGTTTTTTTTTTCTGAAGACTTAATTGAAAGTGTTTTCTAGTACTAATTTTTCTACTGTATTAATAAAATCTACTATTAATATATTAATAATGAAATATTAGAATAATTAAAATAAAAAAATTATAAAAAATAAAATTATGTACTATTAATATTAGAAATATTTTTATAAAAAGTTATAAATTCAAAATAAGATTGATATTACTAACCACAATAACTGATTTCCTTATATCCGGTGAAGTAGTTAATTAAATTTCCAAATATGACCCGATAAAATATATGATATAATGATATATTTTAATTTGTTTCTTTTTTTTCTCTTCTATTATTTCTGTACTCAATGCAATTATTTGTCTTATTTATAAAAAATATTAATTAGAATTATATTTGTTTTATTTTATAATGTAAAAATTTAAATTTATTTATTAAATTATAATTTTGTTTTCTTGACCTCTTTCACTTAAGGTTGTTGAGACTATTAATATATGATATTATGGGATTGAGATTATGATTGATAGATGTCATGTTGACAAATCACATTAGAAACAACAAATCTAAAGTAATTTTGGAAAGTTTCGTTGAACATGTGTAGGGAAAATTTCAAATTAAAATTCTTTATTATTACGATATCATTATAAGGTATTTGTTTTTGTATGGACTAGGAAGTTGTCTTTGTCTCTACCTTATTGATCTAATTGTCCTACTTGTAAATTTCTTTTCGAGTCTTGGTTAAAGTGGAGGAGGATACTTGCAACACTTCATACTCAACATTTAGTGGTTTGACTATTTAATGCTATTAAAACTTAGATTTTACTTGATGGTGTCAACCTATTTATAGAGGTGAGTGAGATTGATGTTTGAAGTGGGTTTGTATTAACACAACTCTCAAGATTAATCTTGGTTTAATTAATTAGTGTATTTTAACTGATTTCAATCATTATTTATTTATTGTTTTAGGTCTCCAACATGTGTTTGAAGAGGTTTTCCAAGATTTTTTAGACTTGTTGTTTTTTGTGTGGCTTGTTGTTTTTTGTGTGGCTTGTTGAGATGATATTGATCACACATGATATCAGTTAGATCAATAATGTTGGATATTAATAGTCTTCACCGTTTGTAAATAAATAAAATTTATTTTAAAATTAAATATGATAGATATGTGTCCTTTAAGAATTAATCTAGATTGTTCTCTATATTATATAATTTTATAAAAAAAAACTTAGTTACTTTGGTTAGAAAACATAGTTACCTAGTGATCTTTAGAGACCAAGAACTAACTTACCAGGGGCAAAAGATGGGGCAAAAGATGTCATGGCTACGGAGACAAAGGATGATTTAAGACTTTTTAAGAAGAGCTTGAGACTTTGTATAAAGATTAAGGCTTAAAAGGACCAAATTTCTTTTCCTCTTTCTTTTCTTTTATTTGTCTCTAATTTATTTTTCTTCAGTTGATTTCCTATATTTCCTCTACCAATAATAGTAGTTTCCTTAATATTTTTTGCTAATTTTTTATTATTTTATTTTATTGAAATCCAAGACACGAGCTATATGAAAGTTTTATTTTCTCATCAATAAATTTTATCTATTTTAGGGTAAAAACAAAATATTCTTATGTTGATTATGCGGTGAAACTTTTTTATTGTTGATTTTATTTCTTCAGGCTTGACAATGATGGTTTAAAAGAGTTGAATTCGAAAGGCCTACTCAAGTGAGTTAAGTGATATGATCAAATCTACTAGGTGGTCATGTTCTTTTTATGCAAACAATTGATCTTGTTTAATTTTTTGTATTTGCTTAATAAATATATTTGTCAGAATATGATCAAGATCTTGTTTCTTTTTATGAGTCACTAACTAAAAAGACAACTCAGAGTGTTTTTTACAGTTTGTCACCTCCTTGCGTCAAGAATTGAAATTATATTTTGAGTATTCCTTTAGAACCCAAATAATGAAAAATAATTGTGACCCATACCCAAGGATTGGAAGAAGAATTAGCCAATATAATAAATTATTCTAAGTTTAATGAGAGCATAAGAATCCAAAAACACTTCAGAATATTCTAAGTTCGATGTGAGCATGAGATCCCACAAACACAAAACAAAATTTTAAGTTTGGTGTGGGTAGGTAAATACCCATAATGTTAAACGGCTAGAAATAACGTTCTTCAAAGGTTAAAGGAATGCTGAAGATATATATATATATATACTAGCTTTTCTTTTTGGGTTAGAAATTTGTAAATAAGAATCTAGTGACTTACAAGAATAAAGAAGGATTGCTGAGGTATTAACTAAATGTTTTCTTTGTCTAAGGTATTTTCGAAAATCTAGAAAAAAAAACATGATTTCTTGATTGCCAAACCACATTAGAAGCCATGAAAGTCCTTAATGATCCTCCTCACACGTATATGTTATCATGTAATTATTTTAGACAACTAATAAAATTAAATTGAATGTATAAAGGTGTGATATTGAGAGAAATACAAGCCATACAAAATACACAGGAAAGACAATTATGCACAAAAATTCATTCTCTAAACTACTTATTTTTATCTTTTAAATTTCTTATTCTAGTCTAGTTGAGGAGTTAGAGTAACTTCTGCATTAAATTACGTGATTGTCTCAATGATTAAGAAAGATTCATTTACTTAAAATTCTCTTTGTAAAAGTGTTTAGTTTTATGGATTAGATTTTACTTTTGTTTTTTTTTTTTTTTTTTTTTTTAAAATAAATAAAGTTTTATTTTTATTTTATTAT
>Ga0099825_1000997_pt1 | contig 34292 bp, 12 predicted proteins | sample SiratroredBW_FD_76838 | JGI IMG/M metagenome (GOLD analysis project Ga0099825, IMG submission 76838) | Root nodule microbial communities of legume samples collected from California, USA - Siratro red BW | ecosystem: Host-associated > Plants > Roots > Nodule | place: USA: California | collected...
AATACTGAATCATAGAAATAATTTGGCTTTTAGGCTAGATTTGAGTACAAACATCATGAGATACAAGGTTTCACCCTAACAGGTAGTTTCCTCCTTCAAAACACCAAAAATAACAATCTGATGACTTAATCTTGATTGTCTTTTTAAAACTCTACATCACTTTAACTGTCACATCATAACCTATAACTTCCTTATCCCGAATTAATATAAAAACAACTACCTAATAACTTCCTAATACAGAATTATACTTGCCTAAATCATATTTTGCCCTATCAAACTAAATTTCAGGAATATATTTCTCAACAGTGCCAAACAAAGATATAGAGTAATAAAAATAGTTGTCAACACAGCAATTTCAAAAAAAGAAAGTATAATATATCTTAAAAGTATGATGAAATCAAGTATAGTTAGTCTGTCAATCTGTTACCATACAGTCAAGATTTGAATTATAAAAAATGTCAAGGAACCATGCCCTTTTCTATATAAGTCATTTAAATTTAAAACATCAACAAAATGTTGAACCTCCTCAGGGCAGTCAAAACTCTTCAACTCTTTTTCAATTAAATTTGCCATGGCCTTTATGTATCCTTGACGTTGATACCATGATGGTATTACTGTGTGCTGCATGTTGACTAGATACTCATCCTCTCTGAAGAACCAACAATAATTCACAATATAACAGAACGTCAGATAATTTACGTATTTGAAGTATAATAAATGAGATAACAATTTTTTATAGCAATCACCGGAATATATTCTCCAGCAGACGTAGGCTTGAGCCACTAGTCGAGATTGAGAATTGAGGATAAAGTGGAAGAACAACAAGCTTTGTAATTCCATCCCTTTTAATCTACACAATATATTTTAAAGGATAAATTAATTATAATGAGGTAGTCAAGAAATCACAAAGAAGATAAATGATAGATATGGATGTAAATGTTATCATGATTTTAATGATTCCTTAAGATTTATTTTAAATACTATTATCATTTATTCTTTCTTTGCTAATCAAGCTTAATGCTTTTAACTTGTTTACAATAAGCACAGTGATCTCCTTAAGAATCAGAGCTCAATACTTTTGTTAACACAAGCATGTGAATGAGTGCTCACCGGAGTACAGTATAAAGAGACTAGAAAATATTTCAAGCTAATTACTGACAATCTTAGTAAAAAGTTTAGAAGTCAGATTTAGTTGGTATTGGAAGACATAACTTCACAAGTATAGAACACATTAGCTGCATGGAAGCTGCCCAATAATGCAATATCAAAGACAATTGCTTCAAGCAACCCTTTGAAATGTAGCAAGCTTCCTTTTAGAATATGAAGCATGCAGCTACATCTTTTAACTCAGATTTAAGGACAATAACAGGGAAGAGAATCCACCAATGGCATGATCTTCAACAAATTCTTTTGAAGTTTACATCATGAACTACCTGCTCAATAGCTTCTTCAGTGAAAGGATGCCAGTAACGCATTCCAACATACACTTTAGCTGGGACATTCTTTTCCCAAAGAGATTTCCTCAACTCTTTAGCCTGTGAAGGAGCTCATTAGATGAACCAGGACTACTAGAAACTAATAGAGTCAAACAAAAATACCTATTTAATTGAATTAAGATGTAACGTGTCCCATAGCATTATAAGTTGATTGTGATATCTAAATGGATTACTGAAATTTGCAAAGCTTGATTGTGTTAGTTGGAAAAATATTAACAATGAGGTGACGTTATAACATTGTCCAAATTAGTAACTTAATGTACCTACAGTAAGAAAAAATCTACTCTAATATTAGCCACATATATTAGTTATAATTTATAAATACTATTGCTAAAAGAAATTGAAATGCACATGATACTGATTTCTAGAAATCTCTTTGCAATTTTTGTACTTTTATGCTTTTCTTTCGGTTTACTAAATTTGAAGTAGACAAAATTAGCAAGAGACAAATTTCATGTCTGGTACATATACACAGCTCAACTCCCTCTCAAATATAATCAGTTCAATGTGTGGAAATTGAAATTGAAAGTATCCAATGCCTAAGTACAAATTTGACTATAAAGTATGTCATAACGGAAAATGAACATGTTGATAGGAAGAGTCATGCCTGTGCATCAGTCATACGTCTGAGAGGAGAGCCACCACCAATTGAAGCATAGCCTTCTTTGCTCTTTGGGGCCCTTACAACAGATACAAATTGGGCCAATGGCTTTTGAAGAAAACTAAATATCCTTGGCAATCGTATTATGTCCTGTGTGGTCGTACATAATATCAAACCATAAGGAATTGATAGTTTTATGTTAATCACAACCTAAAGGAACTGAAGAATAAAAAATGACGGCTCAAATGCAAAGTGTACAAAACCAAGTGTATTACCGGGTCAGCGAAAAGGTTAAACAAAAAAGGCTGCACATCTTCTAGAGTCTCTGGACCTCCAAGGTTTAACAGTAACACTCCAATCTTATCATCAATAATACGAGTTGTATCAGAAACATCTTGAGATGTAGAAGTTGCTAAAGATCCTACTGAGAACAACCGTTTGTTGAGTGATTGATTAGAAACCAGGGATTGTGCTTCAGACCACCATGGAGAACATCTGGAAGATTTGTATTTTTTCAAGGAATTAGTGTTAAAAGAAGCCTCTACATGAGCTCCAAAGCAGCGAATCTTCTTCTGAGAGGTACAGATTGTCTGTGGAAACAACCTATGAACATAAAAAAGAAAGATTATACACATAAAGATGTTCGACTGAAAGTCTAGCAGTTTGCAGCTTCATGGAAAATTCTTTTGTTCATGGATAATAAACTTGAAAGGGAACAAAGAGTGCTTGATTATAAGGATATTTCCTTAGGTAAACCAACCATGTAAGTAATAGTTAAACTCCACTCTACAATTAAGCTTAAGTAGCAACCATTACCATCCAAACAGTAAAGCATCATCTTGTAGACCTGCATCTCCAACCGAGAAATGCCATTTTCATAATTTATACAAATATTTTCTGAAAAGCCTTCTTATAAATGCCAGTATCAATAACTTAAATTTCTGAACAGGACACTCTTTACAGTGATTCTGATTAATTGATTCCATTTCGAGTCATGTTAAGAATCCGTTTGAGGGATGAAATGGAAAAGTTGTTGGATTCCCAAAACATAGGTCAGAATAAAAAATACAAAAGCATCAGAATCATGAAAAATGGAACACTTACAGTGGACACTTGAGGTTCCGAGAAGCATGAGTGAGGCATGGAGGAGGACGAAGCACATGGGAGGAAGAAGAGGAAGAAGAAGACGCTGATGATGAAGGTGCATGAATTGGAGAGTTCATAGCTTGATAGCAGTGATAAATCAGCACAGTCCAATGCAATGAACAAGAACTACCCAGAAATGAAAACAGCGAAAAGATGATAACTTTACTCAATTCCAATTAATTTGGAGGAGAAGGTGAAAGCACTAGTAAGAGGGTAGTTGGGACAGCAAGAATGGAGAGAAAGTTTCTAATTTTTTTTTTCTTTTTTTACTTTTTTCACTGGTTTTTAGGTAGAGGAAGAAAATGTTATGGTAGTGTTGTTTTGTACTGGTATAGTATTGGCACATTAATGCTTTTGAATGTAGAGGCAAAGGAGGGACCCTCTTACAAGTTATGGCTGATGTTGAGAGTTGAGTGGTAGAGGCAGCTGAGACTCCAATCAATTTCCACCACTTCTTTTTTCTGTTTATCTTAAGCTTCACTTCAATTATTTACTTTATTTTTATATATGCATATAAATTTTGTGTTTAATTTTGTCTATAAATTTACAACAAAGGGAAATTCTTACTTTACTTTCTGGATTCTCAATGTCAACCTCAACTGGTGGCGATTTATCCAAGACAGAAAAGGTCTTAACTTCTGACTGACAATGATTTATCCAATGATATTTTAATCTTCTTAATTGCCAACTTTATTTCATCTTAATTACATTTTTGTTCTCTAATTGGTTTCTTAATTAAGTCGGGAAATAAAATCTTGATCGGAGATACTTTTATCTTAAAAATGGAAAGGAAGAAAGAAACTCGATCTCCTATTTATACCAAAATAAATCTTAATGGCCAATTGTAAAAAGTTGCACCACGAGTCATATTTAAGTTTTCCTTGCATCATTTCTCGAATGCATTTCATATGTTTCGGTAAACTTGTTCTAAAATCTTATTGTAGAATCCATTTCTAGAAATCATGTTCTGGAAATTCTAAAGAACTTGTTACATTATAGAGTAGGTAATCCAGAACCCAACTTTGCGAAGAGTAAAATCACTATTTTAAAAATTACGAGGTGTAATTAGAAATGATGGAGTGCAGGAAGACAAAAAAACCCCTTATTCTAATTTATATGTGAGGCGATGAATATATTTTTATTTATACTTATAATGTTTAATCTTAAATTTTTTATATTATAATTGAGAATAAATTTATTATATTAAATAAGATTTGTTAAATCAGAATTATTTAGATCTTAATTAAAATTATTAGTTAAACTTAGATTTTAAGCATGTTATTCCACTTTTCTTGTTTATAATTATTTATAGATATTTTATAGACTTCAAATCTAATCAAATTTTGTTTCAAATATATTATTTAGGTTTTTAATAAAGGTGATTTTCTTCAATTCTTACTTGAGTTGAAGCAAATTTTCTTCAAGTGTTTTATAATATCTTTTGCAAGAGATTTAATTATTATGAGTTGATATTTGTAACAAAATTTGGAAAAAAAATATATAAAAAAATTAGAAGATAAAAAACCTACAGAAAAAAAATATTTACAAAATTAATCTTTGACACATAAGAAAACGTTTGATAATTAATCTTAAATCATTTAAAGTTCTAAAAAATTTATAATAATAATAGTAATATCACTACTATTAATAATAATAATAATAATTTTATAATTATAATATTAATAATAAAAAAATAACAGTATTATTATAATAATATTAATAATAATGATAATAATAATCTTTATAATAATAATATTTATAATTATAATATTAATAATAATAGTAACAATATTACTATTACCATAATAAATATTATTATCATTATTATAATAATAATAATGATACCAATAATAATAGTAACATTATTAATACTATTAATGATAATAATAATAATTTTATAATTATAATATTAATAATAATAAAAATAACAGTATTACTATAATAATAATAATAATGTTTTAACAATAATTATATTTATAATTATAATATTAATAATAGTAGTAGTAACAATATTACTATTATTATTATTATAATAATAATAATAATAGTAACAACATTATTATAATAATAATAATAATAATAATAATAACAATAATAATATAATAGTTTTATAATAATAATAATATTTATAATAATAATAGTAATATTAATAATGATATTAATAATAATAATAATATTAATAATAATAGTAACAATAATAATATAACAGTTTTATATTAATAATAATATTAATTGTAATAATAATATTAATAATAATTTATTTGTGTCTATATAAATGTGTTATTTAATTAGAAATTAGGAATAATTTATTTTTGTGTATAAGAATTTTCTTACAAGGATTATGAATCATAATCAAACCTCATAGATAAACAAGTATGTGAAATTTTACATATTTACAATTATTCATATTGTATAACAAAAACATATGAGTCTCGTATTCTAATCAAAGTAGAGGACTATCAATATATTTAATGTCTCCAAATGATATTAAAACTAAGTCATTTATAAATCAACATCTTAGAGAATATCACCTTAAATTTTTCCAAACAAATTTTCAAATTTTACTAAATAATCTTAATAATGTAATATACAATAATAGAAAATAAGAAGTTAGGATTTATCTACAAAAATAAAACTCAATCTCCTTTTATCACCTTTATCACACACACATATATATATATATATATATATATATATAAATTTTATCACCTTTACTACCTTTATCACATATATATGAATCAATAATTTGAATATCAAAAATTAATTAAAAAAAGTAATTAGATAGATGAGTATTTATCTTTAAAAACATTGATAAAGATGTCTAATTTCAAAATTATGTTTTTTTATCAATGATAATAATTAAAGGCTTAGTAATAAATATTTGTATGTATATTTTATCTGAATATTAAAAGAATCCTTGAAGGTTAATGAAAATAATTTTGGATATTCTGAGCATTACAAAGTCCTTTTTCCATGCAAGATATATAGCAGTAGTTCGCACTTCCCAGTGAAGAGATAGGTCGTTTTATATAGACAAATTATATGAATTTTTATAAAAGCAAAGACAGTCTTCAAACAAACACATATTTTTATAAAAAAATACAAGTTTTTCATAGATATATCAACTTTTCATTAACTTTGAATCTCTCATGTTAAAACTGGTGTATATCAGGTTATTCAGAGATGTGAAACATGCATGAAAACTGCATAGTATCTTTTAAAAGGCACATACATATTTGCTTTTGCCCCTATTTACGTTGCTCTTGGTACGTAAGAATACTTGACCTCTTCGGTAAAGAATCTCTATTCTCTATGCACCAAGAAATGCATCCCATCCCCATATATCATCATCATTCTTTCACCATTTCCAACTTCTTCACATTGAACTGATCGAGCATGGTTCCTAGTTCATCAAGATATATACTGTAAATTAAGATGAGAGCTTATTCTACCAAATACTTCTCTTCATCCACTTCTTCGTCTTTTCACTTTGTGGCTCTTTTCTTCATAGCTTCACTAGTTCTTGTTTCTTGTCGGAGTCTTCTTGCTCCAAATTTGTCCACACCTCATGTTTGTCATAGGGGACTACCAACTTCATCTTTGGGTACAGAAAAGAGAAGAGTTTCAATATTACATGATGAGGGAAAAGCTCCATCTCCAACTGCATTTGCTTATGATAATCTTGGTTCTCGAGAATTCAATGAAGTATATCTATCTCCTTCAATCAACTTGTTAGACGGAACCAAGTCTTTGTTTCATATCATTTAACTTTTTTCTTTCTTTCAATATAGTGTACCTTCTCATGCTTTCTTTACTTTTTCTTATTACGTGGTTGGTCTTTAGGGTGATGAAAAGCTTGACTCCAAGTTTATGCAAAAGGGTACGGATAAAGAGAACCTTAAAGGTCACAAGTACAGCAAGTTAAGAAGAATTGAAGAAAAATTGGCTAAAGCTAGGCGTTCAATCAGAGAAGCTAGCAAAATTCGAAATTTGACATCAACCCTCCAAGATCCAGACTATGTTCCCCAAGGTCCAATTTACAGAAACGCCAATGCCTTTCATAGGTACATAAATGTATATTTTTTTGTCCAGCATGAGTTAAATGCATGATAACCACTTACGTTCTTGAACATCGTTGAAAATTTAGCAGATAATCTATTATCTACTTTAGTTTTGTATTAATTATAGTAATTTGTTGACAGGAGTTACTTAGAGATGGAAAAGGTGTTCAAGGTTTTTGTGTATGAAGAAGGTGAGCCACCGTTGTTCCACAATGGTCTAAGCAAAGACATATATGCCACTGAGGGAAGATTCATAAATGAAATGGAGAAGGGGAGGCACTATCGTACTTATGATCCAGATGAAGCTTTTGTGTATTATTTGCCCTTTAGTGTGGTTATGTTGGTCGAATATGTGTATGATCGTGGCTCCAATTATAATATAGATCCCCTTGGCCTTGTTGTAAAAGACTACATACAGACTATATCCTATAAACATCCCTTTTGGAATCGATCCCTCGGCCATGATCATTTCATGCTCTCTTGCCACGATTGGGTAAGCAATGATCTATTGCAGAACTTTAAAAACATATTCATATATCATTGGTTTGAAAATTTTCAAAGTAAAGGTTTGAGAAAGTTATTCTAAGTTTTGACCTTGTTAATGTGCATTCGAATAAGTTCATATTAAGATATTTAAAGGAAAGCAACTGTTAGTCATACAACACAGAGGCAATACACATTAATTTCAATTATGTGGCCATCAATATCAAGAATGTTAGAAAAAAATTTGCTTAGTTGCTATCCTTTATCTTATAATACTATTTGGACACTGCACAGGGTCCAGCTGTATCTAGTTACGAGGATCTCTTGTACAACAATGCCATAAGGGTTCTTTGCAACGCAAATACATCTGAAGGATTCAAACCTGCAAAGGATGTGTCATTTCCAGAGATTAAACTTATGAGCGGGGAAGTCACAGGTCTAGTAGGAGGGTATCCACCATCTCAAAGGACCATCCTTGCTTTCTTTGCAGGTCACTTGCATGGCTATATAAGATACTTACTCCTACATACATGGAAAAACAAAGACCAAGATGTGCAAGTTTATGAGGAAATTCCCCAAGGAATCTCTTACTACACAAAGCTTAGAAGCAGCAAGTTTTGCCTTTGCCCAAGTGGTTATGAAGTTGCCAGTCCCAGAATAGTGGAAGCAATATTTGCAGAATGTGTGCCAGTATTGATTTCTGATAGCTATGTTCCACCCTTCAGTGATGTTTTGAATTGGAATTCATTTTCAGTTCAAGTGGCTGTGAAAGAAATTCCCAACATCAAAAAGATACTCATGGGAATTTCAGAAAGCCAGTACTTGAGGATGCAAAGGAGGGTGAAACAAGTGCAAAGGCATTTTATGCCTAATGAGCCCCCAAAGAGATATGATATGTTCCATATGACTGTCCATTCCATTTGGCTCAGGAGGCTAAATATCCATATTCAAGATCAATAATATCATTTCCACCACACAGTGGACCTAGCATACACAACATCTATACACAAATCTAGAGGATTTCCATATGTAAATGATGAGTAATGCAGTCAGCAGATTTTGCAGATCTAGAAAATTGTACTCTCTTACGTTTGTTAAAACCTCTGGAAACTGGAATATATTGACTAGTAATGTTTACGTATAACAGATTCATCGTTATCAACATGATCCATTGCTTGGTCTGAATTTTTTGAGGAAGAGATGATAGTAACATGCAAGTACTTTTTCAATGTGATTCTAATTCCTAATTTTTAAGTGTAGCCTTGTTTTCTCCAAACGAAGGGGGAACTTTTAGGCATCATTATACATGGCTGAGATAATTTTTCATTGAACCATCCATTGAAACCAATTTTGAGTAAATTCTCTTGCAGATAAAAACAGATAATTATTGTCGTGTCATGTCATTTTGAAATGTAATCAAACAACTATTATTCTCATGAACAGCGATCATTGTAATACACGAACTATATTACACGAACAGAACCATAAATATAATACACAAAAATAGTTGACTTGGGGTACACAAAAAAAGGTTGACTTCTAAAACAGTGCACAAGAATATTGAGGGCTTTTAACTAATTTGGAATTCCCCACTTGCATGAACCTCTTTGACCCTCTTATCATACTCATCTTCTTCATCCTCCTCTTCTTCCTCCACTTCTTCATCTAAATCTTCTTCACCTTCCCAACCGAAACCTTTGAGCACCCTAGATACTGGAGGTGGATTTCTGGCCTCTCCCACAATTTTCATTATCTCGTCCACACTTTGAAGGTGAAAGTTTGGACTGTTTCTCTGGAAATACATAGCTTGAGCTGATTCAGTTAGCTCCCTTGGAAGATTCTTCAAAAACCATGGGTGACTCTTAATTTCCTTAATAGTAATTCTCTGTAAACAATAAAGAATATTTTGAAGCAGTTAGCTCTATATTAAGTCCTAATTCCAAATGTAGTTAATTATATTTTCCAGAGCATGTTGTTTTGACAGAAATCACATTCAAACTCTTGTCTTTTGCATCAAGGACGTGTAAAGCCACAGGAGACTGAACTACAGACACAAGTAGAGCATTCTAAGAAGGAATGTAAGGATGTGAAAACCATAAAAAGACTTTGATTAAAAAGGATAGAATCAAATACTAGTAAAATAACTCAGGAGAAGTTTACTTTTGTTTTTATTTTCCTTGACAATTTTTTATTAAAAAGGTCAAAATATAAAATAAAAATGCAAGCAAATGTCCCTTAAAATTTAGCAAAGTCTTTATATTCGAATATATGAACAGTAGCCAGTCAAAATTGTACATGGCATCGCCTAAATTTAAGAAGACAAGTACCACACGTGTTTGACTCTGAAAATCTTACAATTTGATAAAACTTCCCTCAAAATTGTACATCAGCCTCAATTTCATGATATAAGGACACTCATGGAAACTCCAAGAAAATTAGTACTTGGAAAAGAACAGAAAAAGGTCCTAATTTCACGGACAAGATACACATAAAAGTCAAAAGAGAAATGGAAACACTCCAATCATATCTGTTCAATAAACATGAATTGCTCAGTCGAAGAAGATAAAATAAAGGCTGGGTATAAACTTCCTCTTTAGGTAGCTTTGAACCAGCAATATGGTGTATTTTATTAGAAAATTATCTTTTGAATATTTTCTATTCATTAGCAAAATGGTTTGTAAGGTTGAAAAGTAAACAGTTTATACTTTAGACAATAAAAGAGGCATGGAACACATATGACATGATCTGATCAGTTGTAAGGAAGTCTAACCGAATTGCAATAAAAACGCAAGTTGAGTTGCTAAGACATTAGAACATACCCTCAATGGATTTGCAACAAATATACGAGAGAGGAGTTGTCTACAATCTTGAGATATATGAACATAATCAGGAATTTTGTATTGAACAGCCATTATACGCTGTGGAATAGAACAGGAAATCAGGGTAAGAGTGATGTTAAAACAACATAAGAAACATTATGCAAATCAGTGTTGAAAGGGAGTAAGCATACCTGAATTGTTTTCCTAAAATTCCTAGGGTCATCCTGGTCCTCAAAGGGGTATGCTCCAACCAGCATGACATAAAGAGTCACTCCACACGACCATACATCAGCCAACTAAAACAATATTTAAAACACAAAATATATCATAGAATCATTAATACATTGGTTCAAAAGTGAGCATATAAAATACTCAAAGTATACTTCATTCTTGGCAGCATATATTAGAAGAACAAGGCAACAAAAGTAGGGATGATTAAGTGTTTAGTAGTATGACAAATCCCATTAGTCCACACCCTCGAAGCATGCACAACAAAACAAAGTTCCCAGAAACTCGTAACAGGCTAGAAAGGTGAAGTTGAGATCCAATAAAATGAGATACAAGGAACTCTATATGCAGCTAATCTAGTACCTTCCCATCGTACTCTCGCCTAGAAAGAACTTCCGGAGCTATATAAGCTGGTGTTCCAACTGTTGATTTGGGTCGTGAATGCAGCAAAGATGACTACATCACAAACACGAAACATTAAAAATGTTTAACAGTAACTGAAATTTTAAGTCGGATGATGCTAATTCCAAACCTTGGAATAACCAAAGTCACAAATTTTTAACCGAGGCGCAGGACTTCCATCTAGAAGGGTGTTTTCTAGCTTCAAATCCCGGTGGCATATTTGCTGCAAAAGAACAGTAAACGCATAAGTTCTCATGTTGTGATTTTCCGTAAGAGCCTGCCATGATTTCCCACAAACTTGAGCATGAGCATACCATGGTATGACAGAAATGGACACCGGAGATCAGCTGCTGAAAGAAATATCTAGCCTGAACATTACAACCAAAGGAAAGTGAGACATAAGATTGAAACAAAAGCAAGGGAGAAAATTACCAAAGCATGTGAAGCTATTAACCTCATCTTCACTGAACCTGCCAGCACTGCATATCCTCTCAAAGAGCTCTCCTCCTGCAGCATACTCCATCACAATTGCCAAATGTGTGGGAGTCAAAACCACCTGCAAAATCAACATCCCATTGAAGAAAAAAAGAAACAGCCAATAATTAATTAATGTGCAGAATAGTCCTTCTCAGCACAAAGTGATCCATCATGTTAAATAAAAGAAGCGAATTAAATTCCTTGCCTCCTTGAAACGAATTATATTGGGATGCCGAAGGGACCTGTGGTTCATAATCTCCCTTGCCACGTTCTCATCAATCTGAAAATTGAAGTAGAAGAAAAAGAAAATATGTTAAAGTTTAAGCCTTTCATTTATTAAAAAATAAAAACAATAAATCATAGGGGAATTAATCAACAAATAGTCAAACACAAACAAGTCTCATCTATCTTCAGTTATGCTTCAATTCAAGCGGTGACCATATCTCTTCAACTAGTTAACAGTAAAAGCACAAAAGGGTTGTAAAAAAAAAATCGTAAATTGATGGAATAATTGTATTAAAGAAGAAACCTTTGGGCCACGCTCGATGTATTTCATGGCTACGAGCTCCTTGGAGACCTTGTTCCTCATAAGCCTGGCCACCCCAAAATTGCCAGCTCCCAATTCCTTAACAGCCTCGTACTTATCCATAGTGTAATGATCTAGAAAATAGAGAATCACACCACCATTTTATGTTGTTCCCCACTTTGATCAAAAGGGTATGAAAAAAGCGGTGGCTTGATAGGAACGAAGAAGGAGAGACGAAAGGGTAGGGGAATGAATAATAAATGGGTTTTGAGGCAAAGCAAGAGTTGGTTGGGTAAAAGGAATTGTAAGTGGTATTGGGTGGCACTTGGTGATCGGTTATCGGTTATGTTTTTCAGTTGTTTGTCACTTTATCCATTAATAATCATCGAATGATTCACTCAGAGGTTTTGAATGAACAGTGAGTGGGTGTTTGTGTCATTGGATGTTCACTTCAAGAAGAGGTTTGGTTGGGACTAATAAAGTCCATCATGCACCTACCTTCCATGTTCCAACATCTCATTCATAGTGGGTCCCTTCAAAACTAGTTCTTCTAATATATCATATTTTTTTTCTTCTAATTTTGATTTCATTTCATTTCGTTTCTTCATAGAACAATGTATAGTTAAATTACACTAAGATGCAAGATGTATGAAATCCTTCCACTAAGCAAAATTAATGAGTAAATTATATTCATCGGAACTTCATACTAAAGATAAAATTGAATTATTGAGAAAAATATCTCAATTATTTGAAATATATTTTTTACGTAATATCATCAAGTATGGTAAATTGTTTAAAATTTATTTATATTTGACTTCACCAATTTATTTTATTTATAATTACGTTTGGAAGGAGTGAAAACTTTTAAATATGTTTTATGGTGTGTATATTCACTTTGAATTAAATGTATCAACAAAAATTGCGTATTAAACTATTTTTAGTCGAGTTGAGAAGTCGTAATAATATTAAAAATTAACAAGTTTTAATAAAATACATATTATTATATAAATATATAACATCAAAAGAAAATGGGATATTTTGTTCAATTGAGATAATTTGAAATATAATATAAACTCGTTTAATTTTTAAAACTCTGTCAAATCAATTTCATATGAAGTCAGATTAATTAGATAATGACTTTCGAATAACTCCTTTTTAACTCTTTAAAAGTTGAAATATTTTGAAGAAAAGTGCTTTTAAGGTATATGACTATTCTTTTATATTTTTCAAACTTATTAATTTTATTTTTCGAAAAATATAAAAATGCTTGTAAAAATTTTAAAGTATTAAAATTTATGTAAATATTATAAAATAAAAATAAGTAAACTGCCTTTAATTTTAAAAAATTTTGTAATCTAGTATTTTAATTTAATTATGTATGCGTCTTAGTTTTTAAATTTACAAATACGTAAAAACATGATTTTAAGTTTTTTTTTTAGTTATAAAAGTCCGAGTTCATATACCATACAAGTGTCGACCAAAACAAAATATACCACCCGAGTTCTATGAAAATTTAGTGAAGGTTCAAAAGTATATATAAAAACTATAACCGCATAATTACAATTCCCAGGTTTAAGTAGTATTTTATAATTTTAAATGCAAATGAGGCTGCAACTAGTGAGAAAAGTAGTTTTGATATATGTATCCTAGATAGGAATTTAAGTGTTATGTTAAAATGAAAAAAAAATGAAAAATATATAAGAGAGATGGAATTTATTGTCTTAAAGTTTGTTTTTTTTATATAGTGTATTGATATTTGATATAAATTTGTTTATAATTAATTGGTGTGGATTCTTTCTAATATTTCTCTAGTTGGTTTGGAAATTACCTTTAGACAAATATCTTATTGGTTTGGTGATTACCTTACATAAATACCATTTAAATTTTTGGATTTCTTATATCATATATGTTTTAGAGAATATAATCAAATTTATCAAATATTATATTTTGTTCCATGCAAACTCTAAATTATTAGCATGCATGCCAATGTTGTCCATGAACTTCACCACTAAATTCATCTTTTTTGACATAATCGTGTGGCACGCCTCTTCTCATCAGGTGAGTATGGGCGTTTAGCATGCATGATGAATGAGTCTTTTGTTTTGTTTTGGACCAATCTTGAAGCCACTTTATCAAGAACATCATGGTGCCCCATTCTTCACATTAATTACTTCAAAAAATTTGGTACCCCAACCCATACCAAGACTTTCACTTGGAAGGTTCTATTTAAAGGTCTTGGTACCCAAGTAATTTGACATACATATAAATGATTGATGAATGGGGTGTTTGTTTTTCTGGTCAAAATTAATTTTCTAAAGCAACAAATTATTGCTTGGCACAACACTTTAGTTTAGATGGATACTTGTTAATTTCACTATGTGTTTATTTTATGTAAATTTCATAATTTGTTATACATGAATTGATAGGATATATATAATTAGTAACTTTATGTAACTAACACTATATTTTACTAATTTGATTAAATAATTAATAGTGTGTGTTACACCTTAGAGTACATACTTGGAGCCAATTAATTATGATACACTTAATAATAGGTTATAATCATCCATACTTGTATTTTCTATACATACAGGCATGAAGAGGAAATTTATAATTTATATATATGAACAGTTTTTTAATTAATTTCTAATCTATAATGAAAGTTTCTTGTATCCTTTGGTATATGTAGTCCAAAATGTAGGAGAAGGCAAGATGTAAGAGAGAAAATATTTATTAAAGAGTGTTTATAAAAGTATTTATATTACTTACCCTAAAAAAATAAGGAAATGTTTGAATATGCAATTTTTCATATGTTAGACTCTATTATGTTTCACTGAATCATGCTAGAAATAATATGTTTCTTAATAATATATAGTTTATTAATACACATATTTAATGAACTTTTAAATTGATGAAATATTATTAAGAAACATACTTTCTCAATAAATTGATCATATAATAGAGTGTTGGTGTTAATTGGTTTTCATGTTTGAACACTGAAATTGTGATGTGAATAGAAGTTTCTGGCATAGTGATTGTGGCCGACATGCATGGGATTGTCTCATTCTGACATTGTTCATATTTTTGGTCAAAGAAGATGCATGTTCAGATCTGAGTTACACTATTATTGGGCATTGAATGTGCATAAAATTATTGGCTATGGAAACTCAAAATGTCAAAGGTATGTGAGTCATGTGTCACCTCTCCAGTGCAGTGATCATGTCCATTTCCCTTTTCTCTCTCATTCATGAATGTCTTCAGAAGACACATGATTTTGCCATATTTGTAAAATATGCAATTACCATTTGCATTGCATGTAATTAAGATGAAGAGAAACATCAAAATCACACTTCATATCTCATTCAATTATGCAAAAGAGTGTTTTATGATATGTTTACGACCAACTAAACATGTGTAATAGCTTCAAACAACATCTAAATAGCAACTTAAAGCTAAAATGGATAGGAAAAATAAGTTATAACTACTAAACCAGTTTCTTAATAATACACAAGTGTTAATAAAAAAAATAACCAGAATCCAGACTTTGAACTAAGTTAATTATTATGACTCAACTATTGACCTTTTTACTTTTATATGATCATCCTCTTCTGTAAAAAAAAGTTGAAGAACAATTGGGTGCTTATATAATCGCTCATAAAAGTGTTAGGCAATTATTATAATTATTTTATCAAAAAGTGAGAGTGTCACTCCTCAAGAGTATACATATACGAAAGATTTTCAAGGTTATAAAACCAATTATGTGTTTTATTTTAACATTTATCTTCATATCTCAATTTCTTAATCATTTAAATACATTTAGTTTAAATTAATGTTATTTTAATTTTTTAAAATATTTTATTTAAATAAAATAATTTGAATTTAATAAATTTTAATCTTTTTGTTTAAATAAAATATTTTTATTATCACTAAATATAAAAATTATTTAAATATTAAATAAATGTTATAGGATTTTAAAATATCAATGTTGATGATTTTTCAATTAATTTTAGTTTATGTTATTTTTAGTTAGAAATTATAGGGTGAGGGAAGAAAAACCTTTATAAAAATAAGTTCATCAAGTGTAGTATCAAAACTCTTTCTCTTTTAGAAAGCCATTGAACTAAAAGCCTCTTATTAATGGTGGTCAAAAATGTAATTTGTCTTTAATAATTTTACATATTGAAAATAATATCATATAATAATTTGTAATATATTTTTTAAGATTTAGGTGTTAATTTATTAATGGCTAGTGCATCAGTCACAATGTAATAAATTATTTACATACGAATGAATAAATCCGTATGTAACATTCTGTTAGTAAATTACATACGAAATAAATCCGTATGTAAATTATCTACGAGCATATTACATACGAATTTTCATCTGTATGTAAATCCATATGTAAAATGATTATATACGGATTTTTGGCCATTACATACGGATTTTGCCCGTATGTAATTTCAATTTTTTTTGTAGTGATAATCTATTAACCATGAATTCCATGATAAATTATACAAAACTTGCATTCGTACAAGGGTCTTAAAGCAAATATTAAATCACTCTATATTCTTAAACATGAACTTTCATTTGATAATTTAATTCAAATCTAAATGTAAGAGATATTTTCCAAGATTCTCAAGAATCAATAATCGAGTTATGAATCAACAAACACTATGTATAGAATTAAAATACTGATTTAATGAAAGAAAGGAAAAGAATATTAAAGCATAAAGGATTACATAAGAGTTCAAAAAGGTTTAACCTAACATTGACAACAGAGAATTTAGCAACTCATAAACATGAGAATACGTAACCTTACAAAAGACCAGTGGAATACGAAGAAGAATCCACAAGAAATCCTAAGACTGCCTTCCAAGAATGAATTTTGATCTTCAATAGCCTAAGATACAAACCCTAACGCGAAAGGTTTATTAAATAAACTCTAAATTTCAACGCTCATGCCAGACCCAAGTCAGCTGCACCGAACACCCTTGGATTCTTTTGCAGATCCAATTTTTGAAGCACAACTTACGCCATGTGCATTTCTTTGACCTTACTCTCGGGTTCTTACGTCGGGTTGAGGTTTGCTTAGTCAGATGTTTACTCAAACTTTACTCTTTTCTCTCACTCCTTCAAGGCTTCAATCCTCATTCTTCCAATCCAATGTTTTTCTACTAAAATTCAATCAAAATACTATAAATTAGCAATCAAATCCTTTTCAGACTCTCATAATCAATTATTAACAAAAACCAAATAAAATTGATAATAAGTCAATAATGTCATGTAAATAAACACTGTCACTAGGTTATTTAATGTGTAAAAGACCTAGATCTAGTTACAATTTTTGTATTTTAGATTGTACATTCTGGAATAGAAAAAATGTATTCCAAAATACACAATATAGAATACATCATGCTAATTTTTTTAAAATGTTTTGATTTTTTTAGAATTAATTTCAAATACAATTAATTTATTTTAAAGAGTCATTTTTTTAGTTCAAACACAAATAATTTATTTAATACAAAGGTTTTTTAAATAGTAACAATATTCACCTAACACAATAAAGCATGATAATATATGATATATTAATGATCAAAATTTTGGTACAATATCAATGCTAAATTTAAATACAAAATCTAAGTACAATGGAAAACTGTCTAAGAACTAGAATAATGTCCCTGTTGCTTGCTTCGTACAAGATGTGGATGTCTGGTATGATTGTCCACTCATCCATGACATGATGAGCTAATTGCAATATAGTTTGGGTTTCGTCCCAAGGTGGAGTACCTTTAGCTACATATCGATCATGAACTATAGAATGTCAACGATATTCTTGAATATACCCTACATTCATATTACATTAGGCACTTCAAAAATTAAAACAAAAAACTATGGTAAAATAATAATGAAAATAACTCGTTGGGTAACCATGTTCTTATTATGACGACGGTCGTGTCTGACCATCATCTAGACTATGTCAACAACGATGTGAGAGTATAGACAATCAATCTTAGATCACTCGAAAAAATATGTAAGGGTGTCACACTTATCTGAACCAATGCATGTATCCAATTGCATACGTTGAGGGATGTGAAGCCAATGTCACACAGATAACAAGATGGTCGACAATGTACAATCAATGATCATCAATCACAACAACTATATCCCTTTTAAATGGCCTGGAAGGTCGAGGAATAATCTTCTTGTTGCCAAACTGTCGCAGAACATGCTCTAGCAAATGACACTGTGAGCGAGAATTGAGTCGAATATATTTCGAGAACATGGTTATTGCCTTAAGCGATCGACTAGGACGATTATTATCATAAGGACTCCAAAGACCGTTGATCTGGATGTCCACAACACCAATTATACATTTTTGGTGTTCGATGAAATAACAAGAAGCCCAAGGAAGGAGCTCATGATATTTGGGATTGATATCCCTTATTCCCATCCATGCAAAGTGTTTATATATTCACGTCTGATCCATTATGAACTGAATATTATTCATATATTGAACTAAAAATAAATTTAAATTGTTCAAATTAAGCGTATTATTTACCTGCAACAGCGTAACATAACTTCCTAACTGCTTTGTCCGTGCAAAGTAAGTATCTCCCAACTCGTTGTACATGTATGACAACTCCCCATATGTAATAACTTTAATTTTTTTATTTATATATATTTAATATGGTTAGATGATCCATGGAAGTTACTTATTTTCTATTGGATCATAGCAAGAGACAAAACAAGGCACACACACATAGATTACACACTTATTTACCTATTACTTTCTACAATCCTTTCTTCTAGTAGCATTACTATTTATTTTACATAGTGGGAGGGAACATATTAATTAAAGGATTAACGTGCAAAGTAGGTGGCATATAGAAAGTGACCACAATGGGTCCATTCATAATCATGGGTTCATCCAAATTTGAAGCAAAGGTCAAATTCGAATATCCAATTCCATGAAAAGCAAGAGTTGTCATTGATGTTGGTACTCCAACTCTAGAAAAGAATGTGGTGATGACTGTTGTGTATGGATTAGGATAAATTGGTGCGTCTCAAATACATATTTTGTTCGTAAACAAAGAGTAAAATAGGAAAGTGAGACATATATCATGAAACATAAATTATATCAAAATAACATATAAATCATTTTTTTTTTAAAAAGATTTGACTCATTATTATGGTGGCTAGTAAGGATAAATGAGTTCCACATAATCAACAAAATAATACAAGATGATCTCATCTTGAATAATATTCACTCATTTAAATATGTGAAGTCAAACCTTTATTTACATTGTCTCCAAATCAATACTTAAATTATGATCATTGGATAACATAAATAGTATAATTATAATGAAATAGGATAATATTAAATCAAATAACAGAAGTAAATAGAAATAATTTCAATTAAACGGGGTTAGGGATACCTCATTGAGAAAAAAAAATAAACAAATAAGGATATATGTCTCTTTTCCTTCACTTGATTATTTAGAGAATATTTTTTTTTATCTCTTTTTATTTTTCATAACAACCCCTCTCTTTCTTTCTATTTTTTTTTTCTTACTTATGCTTTGTTTCGTAACCCATGCCTCCTATTTATAATGAAATTTTGTAATCATTACCTCTAGTTTGGTTTAAACCTTTTATTTGAAGTGTAAATATATTGTAATTGTTGGCTTTGTTTGTCTAATTTGTACAAGATAAGGAACTTGAAAACTTATATATCACGTAATGCGAAAAATAAAAATATTTTTGTTTTTTAGATTCTTTTGTTTTCATTTGATCTAATTTACAAATATTTTTGAATTAATTTCTTTTTATAATAGATTGGAAGTAAAAACTAATAAAAGATTGAAGATTTTATTACTCTTAGTTAAAATCACATTTTAGCTAAATTGAGGAGATTTTTTTAGCATATGCAAGTGTTTTTGAGTGACTCTCTAATACTAATAAAAAAACAAGACAAGTCAATAAAACATAATACAAGACACTAAACCATCAACAAAAAAAGTATTAGACCGTCAACAATAATAGTCTATACCAGAAAAAAAGCATTAAATGGTCAATAGTAATCGTTTATTCCACGAAACATAAAAATAATTTATTTATTAAATATATTAGAGTGTCTAATCACAATATCATGTGTGTTTAGTAAATACATTAAAACGTCTAATCATGATACCTTGTGAGGTAAGTGTTAGTCTATTCAGCAAGTGTACGAAGTACTTAAATAATATGAAAAAGAAAATAAGTAGGGTATCGTATCCACAGGAAACGAAATTTATCATTGAGAATTGAATATGTATCAACGTATTATGAGTGAGAACTAAGTAATAATGAAGTATTGATTTTGATTGAATATACGAACGTAAAAACAAAGCAATTAATAATTAAATTTTTGAAATTAATCTTAATGAAGATCTTGGGATTGAATTGCAATACTCTCCTTCTCATACACTCTTAATCATAAATTTAACATTATCTTTTGCAATTACCAATTTGTGCAAATAAAATTCATTCAATCTGATTCCTCTAGATTTGAAATTCATAAATTTTATACCTATCTTTGTCTCCAGTTACTAGAATAGATTAATCAACATTAAGCATAGTTGTTATAAACAGTCATTACACTATAATTCATCTTCTAAACTTATACATGCAATGTGTTAAACGATTGGTTCCAAATTCAAAAAGTGTTTTCCAGTCACAATAAGAATTCTAAGATAGATCAAAGTATGAATAAAACGTAAAACAAAGGTAATTGAAATTAATGATATCAAATAATGCAAGAATGCATTTGAAGTTGGGAAATTACATCCAATCCCAATAATAAGAGAATTAACTACTCATGGTAGCCATGGAATACAAGATAAAAGAAAAAGAATGGGTCTTGATCAATGGCGGCCGACAATAGGTGCGCATAGCAATGAATGATAAGTGATCAGTCCCCCCTTTTTGACCTAGCTTTGGCTTTTTATAGCTTTCCTTCCTTCCATTAGGTCAATATGTGGTCGTTATCTTGTAATTCACGCTCCAGCAGTGTTGACGCCTTCAAATTAGGGTTTCTTTCTGAAAGTCTTTAAGTGAGTTTTAGCCTAGGCTGCATCCTTTGCTTAAGTAGGAACCCATTTTCTGCTCCTTCTCTCTAATTTAGCGTTTTTATTTTCTCTCTCTTCAGCTTTAACCTAATTCTCAACAAAAATTGCTCTTTGCACAATAAAACTTATTAAATAACAAAATAAATCATAATAGACAATAGAATTCAAATTTAAACCAAATTAATAACAAAATCAACATAATTATGCATGAAATTATACTAACAATTAATGCTTATAGTTAACATCTAATAGGTTGTACCTGATGTGTGTGTATATATATATATATTTGGTTATCCTTTTATTATTATCAGTAGGTGATTAATCAGACGATCTTATAAAGACATCATTGTGAATGACTATCTATTCAATATATTGTATCTAAAAAATAATTTATTATAAATTCCTAGATTTTTCACCATGTGCACCCGTCACACATCCTCAAATTGTCGAATAGTAGTAAGTACAACACGTTAATTGATGTCACATTTATCCACAAATTGTACATCCAACCAGACACAACAAATAAACACGAGTTACAAACTCTCATTTGTGGTGGGTGATGCACTCCTTATGCAACCAACTCAATCGGGTGTGAGCACCATGACATTGCCTCAACTTTGTCATGGTATCACTAAAATCTACCTCGAGAAACTCAACCAACAATGATGATGCTCGTGTACATATGAACAAAATTGTCTCACAATGGAGAGATGCAACAAAGCCAATAAATCATCCAAAGTGATGATCATATCACTAAGAGGGAGATGGAAACTGTTAGTGTCACGATGTCACCTTTAAACAAAGGTTGATATGAGACCTTTATCAATAGTCTCATAACTAACGTTGAACAGTGACAACAATTTGACGTCAAGCATCACAATCTCAATTTGGGGATGAGAAATCCTAAACTTACTTAGCTTGAGTCCATGGGAGATCAACTTCAGTTCCGTTTGATCTTCACCTTCCCACAATTTACAAGATGTGTAGTCAACTTAACTCAATAGCAACAACATATCAGCATGTCCCTCAACAAATCTTACTTGTGCATCGTGTCTTGTAGCAATTGATGGCAACACATTAACATCAATGACAATGACACCTTGTTCCTTATCCTTTTTATTGATTGATGTCGTCGATCTCTATCTATCTTTCGCTTGCGATGATGATACACCTCTGATCTTGACCATATCTATGTCAATAATAATAACGGACAATGACTACTTTTTTATATTAATAAATACATTATGGATTATGCATTTTAAAATATATTTTCGAATCTAAAAACATATTTTAAAATGAATTTATATATTCCAAACTATGAATTCCAAATTGTGTTTCTGGATATAGAAATACATTATATATTTGTGCTTTCTGAAATGTATTTTTGGATCTAAAAACCAGAGATAATATAAAACCAATAAGGAAATAGACTACACAAACACTTACATTTTCAATGGAAGTGATATTGCAACATAGTTGTCATCGATGATGGCTAATACAATCCCGATAGGACTCTTACACTCATGAACGAAAAAATGAAAGGGATGTAATGGAAGGGGGTGCAACGGAGATGGAAGAAGAAGAGAAAGGAGAGAAGACAATGTAGGTTTGATATAAATATAAGGAGGGTGTTTTGGTTTTTTCACATATACTATACGGGTGCAGTTTAAATTTATGACGTGTAGAATGCAGAACCCTCCCTTTTCTAAGGCCATTGGGCTTTTCTAGCCCAAAATCTAATTTATCTTTCATTATTTTATATAATAAAATAGTCTTATATAATAATTTGTAATATATCTTTTAAGAACTAGGTTATTTAATGTGTGAAAAACCCATATCTAGTTACAATTTTTTTTACTATTAAATTTTGCTAAAAGAAAAATAACTTGATAGCATCGTACTAAAAATTAATATGCAGAGTAAATATCCTTTGATGAAACTATTTACTCATGCATATGTTATTATACTATGAATTGGAAAAAAAAAAAAAAAAAAAAACAAGAGAAGAAATGAGAGAGAGAAAAATACACTACAGTGTACAAGTGCATCTCCATCTTTTTTTGAAAAGAAGCTAAATACAAACACACTATAAGACTACTACCCAATTATAAACTACATAAGTTCGTTCACCATAAAAATAACCATTTTAAAAATCACACCAGTAGTTCTTTATGATTAGATGATAACCAAAACTGTTTTATATCCTCCGATGCACAATCATTAAAAATAAATAAATGTTATATTTTCTCTTATCTTCTAAAACATAATTGAAAGTTTCATAATTTATTCTCGTTCGCGTGTTTAGTGAGTAACATAATTATTTTTCGAATTCACTTACAAACACAAATGCAAATAATTTAAACATATCCATCCTAATTAACATGAGTTAACTCTGGTTGGATGAAACAAAGCCAGGGCTTTATTTTTGTCAGAGAAAGATTCGATATTACAATTGAACTAGTTAAACTTGGCTGTATATAAGAATGCATTAATTGGACATTCTAAAGTCTAAGAAAAAAACACAAGTCCAGACAACATTTTTTAAAAACATAAAACATAAAGGATTGAAAGTCCCGACAAATAACAGCAAGGATGGTGGAACAGCACAATATTCAAAAGCCAAACAATTCCTTAACGCGGTTATTTAACCAACTTAAGGAAAAACAATCAATCATCCAACGTTAATGCCATTATTAAATTAAAATTTGAACTAAAGAAGATGTTACTAATCATTGTTAACATAAATTAGTGACCGATGTGGGCCAAAACAAAACTGTTGAACGGCTTGGTTGTAATTGAAAGCAAACGAAGGTACAGCTAAACAGTGCCAACACTCAACGTATCCAAGGCAAAACTGTCCAATCTCATCATCAAAGGTCAATTAACCTTCTTCAAAACCCTTTTTTTTAAAAAAAATTAAATAAATATTCTAACAACAAAAAAATCGTGAATGCATGCATAATTGTAACTGGTTGGGCCCTCAAAGTTGCAGGTAGGCCCACTGTGTTGGGTACAGCGTGTAATAACACCGTTACATCCGGGCCGGGGCCCACATTCCTAGCTGGCACAGTCTGGTCTCTCTCTATAACTCCCTCTTTCCATTTCCACTCTCTTCACGTCCAATTCTCTCTTTCCTTTCAAATTTTGTTCATTAAGATCAAAGAAAGTGTCGCTGTTGAGTTTTCAGTTACCTTAACCATGGCTGAAGAAGCTTCAAAGACAAGCACAACTCAAGAGGAAGTGGTGGTCGCTGACGTGGCACCTGCTGAGCGATCAGACACCAATGTTGTTGTTTCGGTAGAGGAGGCAGAAGAAAAGGCTTCCCCGGAGAAGGAGAACGTTCCGGAAACAGAGACGGAGGTTTCCAAAGATAACATTCCGGAATCAGGTTCGTTCAAGGAAGAGAGCAACATTGTCTCGGACCTACCAGAAACCGAGAAAAAGGCACTGCAAGAACTCAAGCAACTCATTCAGGAGGCACTCCACAAACACGAGTTTTCTGCGCCTCAGAATAACCACCCTCCCAAAGATGAAAAGCCCGAAGATGCAACCGACAAAAAGGAAGAACAGAAGCCCGTGGAGGAAGAGAAGGAACACGATGTTCATGCTGCTGCTGCTGCTGACGTGGCAGAAGCGACAGAAAAAGAAGCTCTGGCGGAAGTGAAGGAAACTGAAACTGAAACTGAGGTTGTTGAAGAGAAAGTGGCGGCTACAGATGCTGCTTGTGTTGAGGAGGATGGAGCGAAAACGGTGGAGGCTATCGAGGAGAGCGTTGTGCCTGTGAGTGTGTCTGAGGAGGAAGCGAAGGAGGAAGCTAAGGTGGAAGGTGATTCTGGTTCCCCCGAAGAGGTTTCGATTTGGGGAGTGCCGCTTCTTGCTGATGAAAAGAGCGATGTGATTCTGCTGAAGTTTCTGCGGGCGAGGGACTTCAAGGTGAAGGATGCGTTTGCGATGATAAAGGGGACGATTCGGTGGAGGAAGGAGTTCGGGATGGAGGAGTTGTTGGAGGAGGAGTTGGGGGATGATTTGGAGAAGGCGGTGTACATGCATGGGTTTGACAAGGAGGGTCACCCTGTGTGTTATAACGTCTATGGGGAGTTTCAGAACAAGGAGTTGTACAAGAAGAGTTTTTCTGATGAGGAGAAGAGGCACAGGTTCCTGAGGTGGAGGATTCAGTTCCTGGAGAAGAGTATCAGGAAGCTTGATTTTACTCCTGGTGGGATAAGCACCATTGTTCAAGTCAATGATCTCAAGAACTCTCCTGGACCTGCCAAGTGGGAGCTTAGACAGGCTACCAAACAGGCCCTGCAGTTGCTTCAGGATAACTATCCTGAGTTTGTAGCCAAACAGGTACTGCATGCATGCCCTCTTAAATTCCAGTCACATTCTCTTTGCAATCTTCATAATGGCATTGCAGATAAATGTGGTGATTGCCCATTTTCACAATTTTTGAAAGAACAAAACTTATACTTTTGGTACTACAACCATGATTTGGCCTTCTTGAAATTGTGAAAAATGCTGCCAATGGAGCCATAGATATAGAGACAAAAACAGCCCTTTACATTGCATCTGCAATTGCATTTAAAACCTTGTTGTTTCCCTTCAGTGTGTGTTATGTTTATTCTCCTTTGTTTTGTTGGTGCAGGTGTTTATCAATGTGCCATGGTGGTACTTGGCAGTGAACAGGATGATAAGCCCTTTTCTTACTCAGAGAACCAAAAGCAAGTTTGTCTTTGCTGGCCCTTCCAAATCAGCCGAGACTCTTTTGAGGTGAACACAAATACAGGATTTAGTTTGGGTTGCGTTTTGTCCCAATTTGTAGCTTAATTTGTTTTGTGGATATTTCAGATACATTGCTGCTGAGCAACTTCCGGTGAAGTATGGTGGACTAAGCAAAGATGGGGAATTCGGAGTTTCAGATGCTGTGACAGAAATTACAGTGAGGCCAGCAGCAAAACATACCGTGGAGTTTCCAGTTGCTGAGGTGGGTTAGGTCTTCCCTCTTTGTTTTTTTTTTTGTCGGAATTGATTGATCTCGACTGAGAGGGAATCCAATGAATGCAGCATTGGAATGTGGAATCTTACCTAGGATTCCTCAGTTCTCAAGATTTTAATATTGTCCCTTTCATTTTCCGCCTGTTTCATGCTACAGATTTAGGCAGACCCGTTCCCCAATATAAGATGTCTCGGGCAAAACACCATAATTAGTAAATAAAGAATAATAAATAAACGAGGAATACACATACTCGAATTGGAAACATAAGTTTTCTTATTTTAATTCAGTTCTAGATATAGCTACGAGTCAAAATCCTTTTCCACTACCAATTAAGATTTTGTTTTATACCATCTAGGCTAGGAAACAGCAACTGTGATGCGTATTAGCTAGGTTACTAATATTTGTCAGCCACATCTTTGGCCCGTTAGAACTCGAAAAAGACATGTTGAATCTTAGAACAATGTTTTATTAAACTAAAAAGAAAAAGACAACGGATAAGTCCAAGATAAGAAAACATCATTAGTCTATTCTTTCAATCTATATCTGATGATTTGTACGTCTAATTTATTTATGGAGTTGAGTTGAATGGTTAAAGCTTAACCTTGTAATATTAAAAATGAGTAAGTTATAAGATCAAAGAATTAATCCAAAAAGTAAAAATCTTGAATCCTACTGAGTTGATGTAGAGAATTGTTATTTGCTGAGTAATGCATTGAAATTTTGCTTCACTTGGGATCATGCAGAACTCCCTACTGTCTTGGGAACTGAGAGTAATAGGGTGGGACGTGAGCTATGGTGCAGAGTTTGTGCCAAGTTCAGAGGGAAGCTATACTTTGATCATCCAGAAGGCTAGAAAGGTTGCTTCATCAGAAGAACCGGTGCTTTGCAACAATTATAAAATTGGTGAACCTGGGAAGGTGGTTCTCACCATTGACAACCAAAGCTCTAAGAAGAAGAAACTCTTGTACCGCCTGAAGGTCAAGCCCTCCTCTTCTGACTGAGAATCTCATAAATGTTAAGGGATTGATTGCTGGCAATTATGTTCTTGCATTCACTTCTACCACCCAAGATGTTCAAATATGGACTTTGCTGCTGCTACATGAGGAGAGTTTTAATGTTAATCGTGACCACGTGTTTCAATTATATATACTTATTCTGTTTCGTTGATTATTTATTATTATTATTATCATTATTGCTGGAGGGAGCTTCTGATTTTTGAATTCTTATTGATATATGGAGGACATAATTACTCTATTTCTATGTATAAATTTCATGTAAATTTTGGTGGGGCCTTTTTATCTGATGTTGTCTTTCTCTGTACCCAAGCTTAAACTTATGTTTTATCTGTGATGATGCTGTAGAAAACATCCTAAAACTATCTATCATGGGTCCGAAATTGTAGAATATGTCGGCGCTGTAGTTTAGACTTTTAAGAGCAGCTTTGTTATTTGTCACCTTTTAAGCCTTAAATTTTGTTCTGCCTTTAGGATTTTTTTTCAATTTCGATACTCAAATGTAACTTCTGATTAATGATGTGTGTGTCTGGGGCAGTCTGGTTTCACTTCTGATTAATATGCACTCACTGATTCCAGCAAACGAGCGATTCAAACCAGTAAAATTTTTAAGAAATAAAATAACTTTTGTAAGATCAACAATAGTTTTAACCTTTAAATCAATGAGATATTAACTTTTAAGATATTGTTTTAACCTTTAAATCAATGAGGTATTAACTTTTAAGATCTGGATCACTGAACTGGTAATTACAATTGTGTATTTGTTTAGTTGAGGTGGGCACATTGTGGTCCTTGGTCACAGTTGTAACACGGCTCTGAAACACTGATTTGAACGCAATGTGTGTGGCATAGCAGAAATATGAAGACTTTGGACTTAGATAACACATTTTCAATGTTATAGTGACCACTTTTACTTTTTTTGCACCGAATTTCATCATAAAACCCACTCATTACTCCGTGCTATCCATCTTTCTATCCCTCCCTTTAAAGATGCTTTTGTCATGTACCCTTTTTCAGTCTTTCAATGCATCAAGAACTGGACCAGGATCTCCCTGTAGTATATATACTTTACACTAAATTATTTTGATCAAACTCTTCTTTTTCTATTTTTTCAAATTATATTTATAATTTTTTGTTATTACAATTGCCTTCTTATATAAGTTAATATTTTTACAGAGTGTTTTTGTTTAAGAGTATTGAATAAGGTAATTAGACTCTCTTTTTTTACCGTTAGAGTATTAAATCTATTTTCTGTCCATGGGAACATTAAAGCTATTTCCTGGTACATTAAATTCATTTTACTTGCTTTTAATTTTTCTAATGTTTACCATTTATTTGACAACGGATTTCTTCACTCTACATATAGGTTTTTATTCTCTTATCATATATACCTAAACTCTCTTTCTTTTTCAAAGATTTATCTTAGTGAGTTTATTTTTTTTCTTACGTGTTCTCTAGTCCTATATTTGTTTAAGAAGTCCACTTGGAAACTTACATATACTATAAATAAGTTCTTACGAGAAGTATTCATATACCTCTCAAGAATATTATTGAACTTTATCTTTATTTATTTTTATAACAGTATGAAAATGCAGGTCGAATCACTTGAATAAACCTTAATAAAATTATGATAATAAAATTATGTTTTATATCATGTATATTTGATTGCAATCATTTTATAAGTAAATTAAATATATTACTAAGCAGTCTAAAAAGATAACCATATAAAAAGGAAAAAGTTAATCTCAAATGGTCTTTTAACGAATTCAATAGTGAATAGTGAATTTGTGTTTAAAACTTATTTGTAACTAAATGAAAATTAGTAATAACAATAAATTAAAAAGGGAAGGATGGATAATTATTGTGTAGGGAATTAAAATAGACATATAAAATAATAAAGAAAGTAGATTGATAGGGATAGAAGACTTTTAAAAGAAAATTAATATCATTTATGGTATTTTATTTTTATGAAAGAATCAAATTGTCATAATTATGTTATTTTGTCTTTTATGATAGAATTAGTGTAATATTTTTATTTGTTTTCTCTCTCTTTAGCTATAACTATAAGCAGTACATTGCTTGTATATTTAGCCCTTTACTTTTATTCTCAATAGAAGAATAGAAACAATATTTTCATTCTCATATCTTTTGTTCATCTCTCCATTTCATAATATATGATATCTATTTCATAATATAATATCAGAGTACTGATTTCATAGCTCTATTTACTATATTTACTCATGGTTGAAATTGTTGAGATCTCACGAGACTCCCTATCATCCTTGAATAAGATTTGTTCTCTTGGTACACAACAAGAGAGACAAATTTTTGGTGATCAATCAAAGACAATGATTGTTTAAGTTATGGAAGATGAAATACTTTCAAAGTCTGCAGTCATTGTGAAAAAATAGGACATATAATTGATACATGCTATAGAAAAAGCATGAATTTTTCACTTCAGTTCAAGTTTAAAAATCACAAAAGCAAATTCTAATAATAATGAGCAGAATCATGAAGGTTCAAAGTCAAAAGTACATTATCACGAAATTGGTTTTACTCCTGAGCAATAACAAACATTGTTAGCCTTTTTACAACAGTCTAAATCTAGTGGCAATGCTTCTAATCAAATCTTCATCATTCCTTCCAACATGACATGACAACACACATTGCTAACAATTTTTTTTCTTCTTTTAATTTTTGGATTCTTGATTGTGGTACTACTGACCACATTTATTCATCCTAAAGATGATGAACTTTGTAAATGTTTTAAACTTATACTAAGACATTAAATAAAGTGAAATATAAATTAATTGTGATTGAATTGAATTAATACAAATATATCGTAATTAAGTTTATTTGTATTTGTGAACTATATATAAATATTATATAAGAATTTTAATAATATGTTATAAGAAGAAAATAAATATAAGGTGAAGTTATGATTTACGAGATAAGTCATATAGTTAATCTAATTACCAACAAAACTAATCAAAACTAATGTATGATCGGCACTATTGAACATGTTGTTATATATCATAGTCAATAAACATTTAATATTTATTAATTTTAACATTAAAATTATTGGTTTTTGAATTATAAGCAATACAAAAGTAACATACTAATATTAATGTTTTGTTATAAGAATAAAATAAAGAAGACTTGTCATAATTTAGTTTTTTATATTTTGTTTATTGTTACTATGTTTACTATGAAAAATAGTTAACAATATAATTAATGCATTAATGATTTAGATCAATAATTTTAGTAAATGTTTATAAAATTATGTTAGAAGAGAAATAAATTGATGAGTGTTATCTTTATATACTTGAAGGAGAATGTTAAAGTTATGCATCTCATCAAACTTTACTAATTGTAAACATATAATAATTATAATTTATGAGTATTAGATAATTTTGCAGTTGAATATTTATACTGCAAATCATGTGATTAAATATTAGAAAAAACAATTACAAAATAAACCATCTAAGTAAGTTAACATTTTTTTGTATTTTAATTTTATTATATTATCATGTAATTAAAGAACTAATGATAAGTTAATATGTATTATTGATATTTTTAAACAATGATAATATTATATTTTAAATATGTTGTGATTAGTGGAGAAAAAAAAATAACTTCAATCTTGAAATTAGTTAATTACATTTAAAATATTTACCATATGTAGGATAAATAAATCTTAAAAATAAATATATCGAAAGTTGTGTCGGCTTGGCCCACGCAATAGCCGACGCATGTCTCTATTTAATTAGAGTTCACCTTTCCTATTTTACTTTCACAGCTTTGTTTTGCTTTCAACTTTCCACGTGTGTCGATTTCCTTCTCCTTCCCCATTTCACAAAATCCTCCCTCACTGCTCGCAATCTTGGTTCCTAACTCAAAGGTTCATAGTGTGGTAGAGATTATTGAAGTTGCACTGATTATTTGGCCAATAAAGGTGTCCAGAAACATCTTTGGTGGGGTTGAGCGTTGTGTGAGGTGTTGGGTTCCGTCTTCTCTTCTGCTGGTGGCGTTGTCGTCTTCTCTCTGTCGAGGTCTCTCCCGTCCAGGTCTCTCCCGTCGAGGTGTTCATTGTGTGTGTCTTGTTCATTACTGTCGTGGTGCTTGAGGTGGGTTGCAATTTTATTTGATTTTTATCAATTTTTTACAATTCTATGTTTGACACTTAACAATTTTTTGTGATTCTGTGTTTGATTGACATTTTGTAATGTTGGTTTTGAATGGTTGATTGTTGTTAGTGAATTTGGTGGCCAAGGATAGCCCAGAGGATGTTGTGCATTTTCTGAAGGTAGCCAAAAGGGTGTAGAGTGGTGTGTGTTTTCTAAAGATAGCCGAAACGGTGTTATGCATTTTCTGAAGGTAGTCAAGAAGGTCAATTTTTAAATTGGATTATTTATGTTTGAGTATGAGATTAAGATGTATGATTTGTTGTGTTCATGATTGTATAATCTATTTGTATAATTTGTTATTTTGTGATGGTTGAATTTAGTTTGGGTTGTATTGTTTGGTGATATTTTGTTTTGAGAATGAGTGGAGAGGAAGAATAAATTAAAACTAAAAGTTTTTATATGGTAGAAAGTTGTGACTCATTAATAAAGGATCCTAATACCTACACAAATAGGTGTTTGAAATATATTAAAATTGAATTTCGAATAGCGTAGACAAATCTACTTACAAAAAATACTAAGAAGGGTATTGATGAGTATGTTGAAAATGTGCAGTGGATATTAGGACCATGATAATAGGGTGGACGTGAGAGTTAACCCAACAGTCATTTTTCATTTTTAAACAAAATTTATTTTTCATTTTTAAGATTTTAGCATTAAGCCATCATCTGGGATATGACCCGGTAGTCTCCTTAAAATCTAAATATAATTGGATAACAACACTAGTTGTACCTAATATATTGCAGTTAACTATTGTCTTTTCATGAGAGTAATTGGGAAATATGTAAAAAGATTTGAGATAATGTGTTTTTCAGGGACTGGTTGAGCTTCTCTAACTTGAGGGACATGTAGCATTTAAGCTGGTTGTAATTTGTGATTGCAGATTTCATCTTAAACTTGTAGGTTATTTCTACCAATTAACTTTTAGACTAGAAATATTCTACAATAGTGAATGTTGGGCAATGAATAACTAACGAGCAAGAATAAGTGTGGTAGAGACAAAAATGGTGAGGTAAAAGTGAAGATTAAGAAAAAAGATAAAATAATTAGGAATGCAATTTATTTGATAGATAGTTGTAGTAGCATGCCTAATAAGGGGAATACGAAAGGAGTTCATATAAGGTGGTTTGCTCATGTGAGAAGTGAGGCTCTGGTGAGAACGGGCCTAATGAACAACCTGTGCAAGCAAACCCTGTACAGAGTCTTCAATTATTGATGACTTTCATATTTTAAAAGTCCAGACATTTGCACTAGCCTTTTATTTAAAAGTATATCTTTGTTTTTGAATATTAGAGGCGAAGGATCCAATTTTCATGTCATGATTGGAATAGGGCCTTTAAAAGTTTTAAGACACCCTTGAAAAAAGCGTTCAGTTACAAAGAGTAGAGGAAAAGCTAAGAAAAATTTACGAGAAACCATTAAAAGAGACTTTACTCTAAGAGCAAATTTGGTCTTTGATGAGTCCAATGGTTTCAATTAATCTATTATTCTATCTCATTTGCTTGGATTATACTTGGTGTAGCTAGTTGGTGATGTAAGAGAATTTTACACTTTCCTAGTATAAGAAACTGCTAATTTTCATTCAACAATATTATATTATATATTATTAAACCCAACATTATATATGTACTAATAAATAGTCTCTAAAATTATTTTCTTATTATTTTCATTCTTCTAAATTTTCAACATATGTTTTAAGAGTTGACTTGTCAATAGATTAGTTCATTAAGAATTGTAACACGGTGAACACTATCTTCTTAATATAATCTATCACAAATAGTTAAATCATCATTTGGAATAAACAAGCAACTTGTGTGAATTGTATATATGTTTCAAAATATATACGTTTAGGCCCTTGTCATTTGTAGTTATAAATAAAGGGTATAACATTATGGTTTGTCAATAAATTTATGTTACAATATACTTAACTGAAGGTGTAGCATTATTATCAAATATTTTCTTATTTATATCAAATTTTAATTTTTTTCATGATTATTATTGAAATAATTTTCATTTTTTGGACAAAACTTTTAATGCACAGGAAGATATTTGTTTTCACTTATTGTCGCAACCGGATCATGACGGGGCGATCACAAACTTATTTTTAAAAAAGTTTAAATTGATAATGGAGTCGCCACTATAGCTTATTATGGGAAAACTATAGAAAAACCAAAAAAATAAAAATGCCTACGAACCAGATTCAAGATTCGGGAGTCGGTTACGTGTGAAGAAGGTATTAGAACCCCACAACGCCCTGTCCTAAGACGGTACCTTTAATTAAATGAATAGAAATAAGTGTGGCTTTACAAAATATTATTTTTTTCCTAAAAATAGTAATTATAGCAAATAAGAATAAATATATATTTATAAAAAATGCAGTTTAAGAATGAATAATAAACAAACAAAACAATAGCAGAGATAAATTTTTATTTTTTATATTTGCAAAAATAATTTTTATTTGTCCGGACGAAATTGGGTGTTGAGACTTTTATATATATATATATATATATATATATATATATTTCATTTTAAGTTTTAGTTGAATTTTATTTTAAATATTCATATTTTAAAACAACATTGTAGTTGGTTACAATTACAACTTTAAATTTTCTTACCATTTCATTCTAATTGCATTTATACATATATATATATATATATATACATATATATATATATATATATATATATATATATATATATATATATATATATATATATATATATATATATATATATATATATATATATATATA
>Ga0099825_1001001_pt1 | contig 34251 bp, 21 predicted proteins | sample SiratroredBW_FD_76838 | JGI IMG/M metagenome (GOLD analysis project Ga0099825, IMG submission 76838) | Root nodule microbial communities of legume samples collected from California, USA - Siratro red BW | ecosystem: Host-associated > Plants > Roots > Nodule | place: USA: California | collected...
AAAAAAAAAAAAAAAAAAAAAAAAATATTATTAAAAAAAAAAAAAAAAAAAAAAAAAAAAAAAAAAAAAAAAAAAAAAAAAAAATAAAAAAAGTAAAAAAAAAAAAAAAAAAAAAAAAAAAAAAAACTAAGAAACACAATGACATCCATACAGCTAAAACCACCAAAAACACTAAGAAACAGAATGAAGAACTTACTTGAATCTAGATCATTGCTCACAAGCTCCAAAACAAGAGTTTTCCCAACGAGCTCTTCAATCCCTCGAACACCACCTTCAACAAGATTGCTTAGGAGTCCACCACCACTTCGCTTCACGCTCACAGTCACCTTCACATTCCTCCATTTAGGGTTGCTGTTGGAATTCCCACTATGCTTCTCCATCACTGCTTTCACACACCGAAACACACACCCTATGGAAACCTCTCTTCGTCCCTTAGTGAAAGAAAGTTTACCTTGACTCAAGAACCAGCCATTCTGAGTGCATTTATAGCCCAAAAACAATGCAGAAAATGCACTGTTCGTGAAGGATTGGTGCTCCCATTGATTCTTAGCTAGCTTCATGTGCTGTTATTTCTGGGGATATGGTTGTGCCCCCAACGTAACAATGCCCCAGTTATTTAATCACGTGCCAGAGACTTTCCCCTTTTTGGGGTCTTTCGTGGCTTCAAAATGGACACCTCACCCACCAATGGTTACGTACAAAATTTAAATAAAACCAAACATCATAAATAGCCGTAAAAAGTAGGGTTTCCCTATTTGTATAGGATAATGAATTATTGCACAGGTCATTTGCCTGTCATTGATGGCTTTGAAGTTCCCTTTTTCTTTCACTATGAGTGTGGGTTTAGATTTGTCTTGTGTAACTTTTCAGACCTGTAGATGTTTTTCTTTTTCCATATAAAGATGTGGAAACACTTGTCGAGAAGACGTAATGAATGGAATTATATGCTATTTTAGTGTTTTAATTATAGTTTAGATAAGCTTTTGCTTACAATTACAGTATGTGATTAGCGTCTTACACTTTGATATTAGACTATATATCATCATCAATAATTTGTTAATTAAGTATAATTGTCTTCTTCGAGTTAGTCTTTAACGTGTACAAAATAAATTACTAAGAAAATTCTAAAATTTTGTGACATCTACGTCATGAAATCGTTTTAAAATTGGTTAAGTACGTCGGTAGAATCTATCCTTTTTTATCAATATTCAATCCTCCGGATAATTTTAAGATCATTCAAAAATACTTTAGTAAATAAAAGAATTAACTAAAAAATTAATATTTAAAACAATAAAATATTTTTTTCAAGTTATGGAAAGATCAAGAATCTCATAGAATTTCGTACGAAAAAAGAATTTATTTTCACTTGTAAATCTAAGTTTTTTTTTTCTTTTTTATCAACACTTGTAAAGCTAAGTTATTGACAAATAATGTATCTTCATGTAAACAAGTGTTAGTTTAATAATTTTTAATTGTCTTTTAATCTATAAATAATCTGAACTAGATTAGATTATGAGAGGCAAAATTGAAGTTCTTTTCTTTTTCTCCTTTTTATATAAAAACATAGATCATTCAAATTCAATTCCTATATCTTATTTATGACTTACACGAGAAAGGTATTTCAAAATCAATAAACTTTAATAATCATTTTGACCAAGAAATACTCATATACTTGAACTAAACCTCGAATAGAAAAAAAGTGAAGATTGATTTCTCCTAAATTTTCCAAATCTCATGTCTATAGTTATAGTTATCATTTGCACAAAATCTATTAGTCTCGTATTTAGTAATTTGGTTCTCTTCTTCTAAGTTAAGATATATAACAAGCATTTCTTTAAACGTTGAAAAGGAGGATAAAATTTATGTTTCGACATTTGAGAGAATCTTTTAAAAGTTGGAAAATATTTGCATAAAATCTTTGCATAAAATCTTTGTTGAGTTTCGACATTATTCACTTATATAATAAAGTTTTTCAATTATTAATTATGCTGTTGGGTGACTTGTTTGATAATTCAAATTTTCATTTATATAATTTTTTTGAAAAATATTAATTATAGAATTGCTGACTTTGAAAATTTATTATAAGAAAAATATGTCATCGATTTTAGCTACCAAAATTTGATAGTCATAATTAGTGACCAATACTAGCTATCGAACCAAAATCAAATTTATTTTAACCATCAATTTCATTTAGAATACTAACTAAGGAAAAAAAATATAGTCACCAATTTTAACAACAGAAACATGTTTGTCACTGAATAACAATTTAAATAGTCACTGAAATCAAATTTATTTTAACAATTAATTTCATTTCAAAAACTAAATAAGGAAAAAAAATTAGTTAATAAATATAACGACCTAACTGGATAAGTCACTAAATAACGATCAAAATAATATTCAAATTTAAAGTTATTTTAATCACCGATTTCATATTAATGACTAAATTACAAAAAAAAAATAATCATTGAATTTAGCGATCGTAATTTAAAGGTGGCTAACTAGTGACCGAAACAACAACCAATTTAAATTTATTTTAGCAATCGATTTGAATTTGATTGTTAATAAACTAATTTGTTTCGGTCACTAAATTATTATTATTAATACTGATTAAAATAAAAAAAATATCATTAATAATAATATTGATAATAATAATAATAATAATAACAATAAAAAATATTATTATTATTATTGTTAATAATAATTATAATAATAATAACAACCATAATAATATTAATAATTATATTTATTATTATATGTTTACTTCTAACCAATTTATTAACTAACATTAATAATAAGATTAATGATAATAATAATCGTAATACTTAAAATTATTGGATAAAAAGTACACACAATCTAAGTGTTACTCACACAAAAGTTTTTAAGTAGTGATTCCTTCTCCATTCTCCTCCTTTACTTCTTTATAAATTAATGAGAACATATCAACATCTACAACTCCTAGTAATTGTTAAATTGTTTTCATTTAATGGTTGTAAGCATGTGCCCTTTTCCCTAAAAGCTACCAAAATTCATTCAATGTCACATTTTCAATTGTTTACTTATTTTAGACTTATCATCACCTATGCCTACTTGAGGTTCAGATGTTAGTGAATGACATAGTATGGGATGTTGCCGATCAAGAAATGAAAATTTTCTTTTCCGTTAATCCTTTTGAACTCATAGTTGTCTACATCGACTAATGCTTAGAGAGTCAGCGTATGCTACAACTATATGTTTTCCTGGTAACGTTTTTGTTTCCATAAATCCTTTTAGAGTCATTTTGTCTATGTCTACTTAAGCATCATAGACTAGTGTATAACATTATCTAGCATGTTGTTAGAAAAAGAAATGATTTTTTTTTCTTTTGACACATCATCATCGTCTATGCTTTCTCAAGTCAGAGGGGTCAATGCATGGACAAGATAATAAGATCACATCAAGAATAACCATGAAATACCTTAATTCATGTTAATTAAATGTTAAGAATACTTAAAGCACTTATAAGATTATAAATACCAAAACAATGGTGTGAATTCTCAGCCTCTTCTGCTTTTAAATTACATGCAATCCAAAATGCTACTCAGACAAATGTTTGTAACTGTGATCCCTGTTGGATCGAACGCTTACTATTACGTCAAAAGCTATAATCCATAGTCAAGACGTAAATCTTTTTACTTATACTTTTTCTTCATGCACAACCAATACGACAAATTATAAATAATTAGAAAAACAAGCCATCTGTTGCAAGACCAAATCTGAGATTTCTTGGATCCCTTCCAAACTCAGGATACAAAGAGTCGATTTTCTTCCATTGTGGTGAATCGGCAGCATGTTGTAACAACCCATCACATTTTCTCCCATTTGCATGTCAGGTCAAGTTCTTTGCATCATTAACATTGACAAAAAAAAAACGTCTTTATTGTGGTATGATTGGAAGATACCACAATACTTTTGCGAGAGGACCCTTTTTCATGTCATCATCATCAACGTCATTATCCTTTACTTTGTATCTTGATGCCCCGCATCTAGGACACTTATGCAATCCTTCAAACTCTTTTTTGTATAATATGCAATCATTGGGACAAGCATGTATTCTCCGGTACTCCATACCTATTGGACACAATATCTTCTTGGCCTCATAGTGACTGGTTGGCAATGTATTACCTTCTGGAAGTATTTGATGAAACAGTTCTAGCAATTCGGTGAAACTTTTATCAGTCCATCCATTTCTTTGCCTTGATATTAAATAATCGCAATACTGTTGACAAGCGGAAAAAAGTTGAACAACCGGGATACAATTTTGTGACTGAATCATCTTTCAATGAATCATACACATGTGCTCGGTGGAAACTATCTTCTCTAATATCACGAATCATGTCTTCCATGCAATCCTCAGAATATACATTAGAATATTGACATTCAGTTGTAGATACACTAGAATATTGTTCCAAAACTTCACCATGCTAAGTCTATATTGTATAGCTCTTCAAGAAACCATCACAAAGAGCATGCTCTCATATAAACTCAATATATGTCTTTTCACATTTAAACAATTCACACACGGACAAAAATAGTTGTTATTTACTCCTACTCCATTCCTCTTAGCAAATTGTAAAAACTCTTCAACAACTTTCTCATACTCATCACTGATTCGACATGCAGTTATCCAACTTCAATCCATGACTACGTATATTAAAAAAATTCATACATATTAAACAAGGCATAAATGAAACTTAAAATTTTCAGGGATCGAACATCCCCGGGCTCAATACCAACACGTCATCATAAGCATAAATATTAGAAAAAATATAAAATGTCAGAGATTGAACATCCTCAGACTCAAGCCCAACACGTCATCATAAGCATAAATATTAGAGAAAATATAAAATGTCGGGGATCGAATGTTCTCGGACTCAAGCCCAACACGTCATCATAAGCATAAATATTAGAGAAAACATAAAATGTCGGGGATCGAACATCCTCGGACTCAAGCCCAACAGGTCATCATAAGCATAAATATTACAGAAACATCAAATGTCAGGGATCGAACACCCCCGGACTCAAGCCCAACACATTTTGATCAAGATACAAAAACTAAAACAATTCAAGCATTTGATAAATAAAAAAAACATACCTCTTGTAGACAAAGGTAAAGCGCGAGAAGATGTTGAAATGCCAAACAACAATCTAGCAAACCAAAAATTGAAAATGGAAATGTGTTATAGAGGTATAATTTTTGATAGATTTTGAAATAGCATGTGAGGAGGGAGTGACAAACCGAATTTAGGAAAGTAGATAAGGAGAGTGAAAATGAGATCAGGGGAGAAGCCCCTATCAAGAGCATGAGTGGCCAAGGGAGAGCTTCTTAGTGGCTGGAAACTACGAATGACTAACAACGAACTTCTTAGAGAGGAATGAATAACAAAATGGCAATGGATAGGCGATGAATCTTGAATGAAGAATGTGGAGAAGTAGAAGCGTTGAGAAGCGTTGAACGTGCTCCAAGGAAAACAAGACGCTTCTTAATGGTGGTGGGGGTGATGACAGAAGGAGAAGAGAAAGAAAGGGACGCCAAGAGCGACGGACGACTGTGAGAGACGGCGGGACGATGACAAGAAACAGCTAGGGACAACGGTGAGAGAGTGAGGGAGTGCTGCGCGAGAGAGTGAAAACGAGAGTGTTGCGTTGATAGTGAGTGCGGGCTCCCTAAAATAGGGGATACAAGCGCGGTTGTTTGTGGGAACCGTACTCGTATCCCACATACCATCGTGGTTCTGGAAACAACCGCGATGATATCTCCCTACAATATTTCAAATTTAAATATTTGTGTGCCTTACCATCGCGGTTCTCCCACCAACCGCAGTGGTATGGTTGCACTTAATTTCAAAAATGTCACCGCGTTGTTTTTAATTAAGGTTGCCTCTTAACAACGATGATATCTTGTCGTGAAATGTATTTTTTCTACAAGTGAAGGATTATGTCATCTACGTAAACTTGTACAAGATTAATATTATTAACTTTTTTCTAATAAAAAGATTTTGATAAACTTTTCCTCTCTCAAAATTTTGAGATAGAAAGAAATTGATAAGCCTCTTATACCATTGTTTTAGGGCTTATTTGAGTCCATATAATGCCTTCTTCAACACATGATCCAAATTTTGATGGTCCTCAAATCTAGGAGGTGAGATACATACACTTCTTCATTGATAAAGCCATTTGAAAAGAATGTTAGACATAGATCGAGAGGGCGAAGTAAAATTGAACTTTGAAAGAATTTTGTCAAATACACTAAATGATTGAAAGATAGAATAGAATTATTGAATTGAAACAATTTACTATGGGATTATGAGCAACAAAACGGAAAAAAATAATTGAATTTAAAAATCAATCGATTAAAATAGCTTCCAGAACGCCACAACAACAAAACAATTAAGTCAACCTAAAGAATAATCAATTCAAATTTTTTGGACAAAAATCCACCAAGACATAATAATCAGTTAAACATTGAAAACAATGAATTTAAAATCTTAGAATTCTTGTTTGAAAAAATTAATCAAATAAATCTCAAGAACAATCAATTAATTCTTAAGTCAATATAACACTTAAAGAATGCAATCAGTTAAACTTGCGAAACAACAAATTGAAATTTTCGCAAATCCTTTCAAGCAGATCACAATCAATTAGAACAATTAAACAACCAATTAATGATTTCCAGCAAAATTCAGTATACAAAAATAGTTGATTGAATTCATAAATAATCAATTAAAAATTGTGCAGAGGCAAAAAATTAATTAGAAATGATTTACGATTTTGATATTGGATAAAAGAAGATAAAAAAACACCAAGATTTATATTGGTTCACTCTTCTTGAAGAGCTACATCCAGTCTCTTTTCCAACAAGCAAAGAAATTCCACTAAAGAGAACAAGTATTCACACAATACAACAAAGATATAATCTTGCACACCACAAGATCACACTATTGTTGATGGAAGAGCTCCTAGGTGCCTTTGCTTCTTGCACAAGCTTCAATGGAAGTTGAGCATGATGAAACCTTGAAGCACCGAATAGAAGAAGTGGATGAAACTCCTCATGATTTCTAAGCCATGGAAATGCAAGGAAGGAAGCCTGCAAGGAGGTCGATGGTGAAGTAGATGGTGAAAGCCTTGAAGGAGGTTGGGCCAACCTTCAAGAGAGAGATTCTAGCTTCTAGCTTCTAGGAGAAGAAACTCAATGTGAAACTTGAAGCAATGTGCTGAAAATTTGGCAGCATTCCATTACTCAAATCAAGTCTACAAGAGAGGTTTCTAGACCTCTTATTTATAGAAGAAAGGATGAGCTATTTAGCTTCCCATGCAAGCTATCTAGGTAGGTATGGGAGAAGCTAGGTCTAGAAACCCTAACTTATAAGACAAGCTTCTAACCCTAGCTTATAAGACAACCTTCTAACCCTAGCTTCTATGACAAGCTTCCCAAACCTAGCTTGCACTTTAAGGCTCTCACAAGGTGGTGACAAGTGGCATAAAGGGAGAGCTCCTTGTGCTACTTGGACTAGTTGATCAAGCACAACATTATTTATGGACCTCAAGGCCCAAACTTACACTACATGGCCCAAAAATACAAGGTCCAAATTTATTCTACTTGGCCCAAATTATTCTAAACTATTCTAAAGAATTTATACAAATTAGAGGACCTTTCCTTAACATTTTATTTTCTTCAAAGGGATTTCTTCATGTTTGTATTTGGGCCCGAGCAGCTGATTAAATGCCCAAATAGGATGAGATAGGCCCAATCTTCTGTAAAGCTCTTAATTCTCCCTTTGACTTTTTGTCCTTGTTATTCATTGATTAATATCGCTGGGGCGTACTCCTTCAACTATAGTGCAAAATTCTACTGCACCATGTCAAAAACAACCTCAACCAATGCAGAATCCTACTGTACCCCTACAAGGATAAACCCTATACACTTGTAGATCCAAAACACCTTTAATCAATATAAAATTTGAATAAAAACACAATACTATAATTACAACAAAAAATCAGTAGATAAGAATGAATTACAATGACTTCCCTCAACGATTAAAGTGAATAAACCAGTGCAGAATAATCACAATCAAGGATGAGCTCAAAGAATCTCTTTCTTGGTTCTTTATGAATCAAAACTCTTTGGTAATCAAAACACTTTTGGTTTTGCTTGTTGTTCTCAAGGTTCACAAATTTGCCTTACTATTTTTCTGTGTTTGAAAACTGTTTTTTGAAAGCCTTTATATAAGTTTTCAAAAAAGTTTTTATAATCTGTTACAGTGTTATAAAAACAATCTATTAAAAATATAATTAAATCGATTGATTTCATGCTAACATAATTTTTTCAATTTGTTGTTTATTTAAAACAATATGTTGAAAACATTTTTTTACCAAAACAAATTAGTCCATGTTTAGTTTTAGAATTTGAGAGCATTAAGAATTTTTAAAGCTCGTATCAAAAATATATGATGTATACACATAATTTAATCAACACACACTCACACATTAAATCTAAAACACCTTCAATTCTTCTTTGTCTTGGTTCAGGTTGACTTCATCAAATACAAAGTTATCAATATATAATATTAACACCATCAGGAAAGACACTCTTTACATCTATATGAAAAAGCTTAAAATCGCTAATACAAGCATATGCAATAAGTAATCTTAGAACTTCTAGTCTAGCTACAGGGACATAAGTTTCATAAAAACACACCACTTCTTCTTGATCCCTTTACCTACATGTTTAGCTTTATTTCTTGTGATAATATCCAGTTTATCCATTTTATTCCTAAAAATCTATGTTGTACCTATTACATTCATGTTTTTAGTCCTAAGCACAAGCATTCAATTATAGTTTCTAACAAATTGATTTAGTTCTTCATGCATCGCAGAAGTCAAATGTTCATCCTTTAAAGCATCACAAATATTTTTGTGTTCAACTTACGAAACAAAGCCAATGTGTTGTAAAAATTATTTAAAGAATGTCTAGTAGATACTCCGTTTCCAATTTGTCCAATAACATTGTCAAGTGAGTGATCTTTAGCAATTCTCCATTCTTTGGGCAGGTCTTTATGAGATTCTTGTCAAGCTCCAGATTCAACTGACTGCTTGACTTGTTCAGGTTTAATTTCATGAAGACATCTGGCAGTTCATCATCACTTGTACCATTCTCAGTTAGTACATGCAGTTCTTGATTAGATTCATCAAATACCACATAAATAGATTCTTCAACAGTTATAATTCACTTGTTATAAATTATGTATGAATGACTATTCCACAAGTAACCTAAGAAAATTCCTTCATCATATTTTGCTTCAAACTTGTCAATGTTTTCTTCACCATTATTTAACATATAACACTTGCATCCAAAAACTTTAAGATGACTTATGTTTTGTTTTCTGCCCTTATATAATTCATAAGGAGTTTTCTTAAGGATAGGCTTAATCAACACTCTGTTTAACACATAACATGAAATATTGATAACATCAACCTAAAAATATTTAGGAAGAGAAGTTTCATTAAATATGATTTCAACTAATTCTTCCAATGACCTATTTTTCCTTTCTACTACTCCATTTTGTTGTGGAGTTATAGGCACAAAAAAATTATGTCTAATGCTATACTTTTCAAAAAGGATTTAAATTTTTTACTTTGAAACTCATCCCATGATCACTTCTTATAAAAAAGTGCAACAACTTTTTTCATTTTGCAGAAGAATGGCTTCCCTTTGTAAACATAATGCAACAACCTTATAAAAGTGATACAAAATTTTTCTATTTGGAAGAAACTTTACTTTACTTTCCCTTTTGACAAGCTTCACATATATTATCCTTCACAAACTTGAGTTTTGGCAATCTATTATCTAAATTTCAAGAAACCAACTTATTTAAATTGTGCATGTGAATGTAATGAATTCTCCTGTGCCATAACCAAAAATATTTCTCTTTAGTTAACAAACATTCAACACTACATGATGCATGATGAATATCTAACATGTAAGTGTTGCTCACACACTTACCAAGTAGCATTATTTTTTTTTAGTTTTTAATTCGTAAATCAAGCAATAATTAGGTTCAAATATCACCTTATGGCTCTTGTCACACAATTGACTAATATTCAGGAAATTATGCTTTAATTGTCAATTAAGAGTACATTATGTACTGGAATAAAGGAACAATTCCCCATATCACCAAAACCTTATCACCATAGGTGACATAACCTTCTTATTTCAATTTCAGATTCACAAACTTGCCAGCATCATTTGTCATGTGCCTTGAACAACCACTAACCAAATACCACAACTGCTTCTTGGCATTCAAGTGCACCTACAAAACAAATTATACGAGATATAGTATCCTTATTAACTTGGGTCGAATAGTTTTAACTTCCCCATTGACACATTTTAAAATCTATTTTACTTTGTCATTAAGAACATCATATCTTCTAATTTTGCAATTCTTAATAGTATGACATTTTCTCATGCAATAGAAACAAGTGATGAAAGGTGAAACACTCAAATTTCTATAAGAGAAGAATTTTATGTATTCACTTACTTTGTAATGAAAACAAATTTATAACCAATTCCATCTAAGCAGTTGTAAGCTCTATTATGATGTCATGTTCTTACTAAAAACATAAAACTCATTTGAGCAATATTCTCCCCAAAGATCCTTTTATACTCTTGATTTGAAAGTTTTAAATGCACCAAAATCTTGTGACTTCTCCCCTAGAAAATAGACCCATATTTTGGTAGAATAATCATTAATGTAAGTAATAACATATTTTTTCGGATAATGGATTTATTGGCTCGCATAAGTCTGAATGCATAAGTTCTAAAACATTATTTGCTCTCCATGATTTTTTGTTGAAAAATTTAGATTGATGTTGTTTACTAACAACACATTCTTCACAAATTTGAGAAGGAACAAAATATTTTGGAAGACTTGTTACCATTTCTTTCAATTTAAGGAACCTTAGCCCTCCAAAAAGCAAGGGCCCATAAGGATAATGTTAAAGGCAAGAAAGATCTTTTCCTTTATCCATTAAACTAGATTTAATGCTTTCAATCTATAGAGGGAAAAGACGATTTGAGCTCATTTTTAAAAAAACAACAACACCTCTAAAAAGATCATAAATTTTACAAGAACCTTTACTAACGGTGATAATGTAGCCCTTTTTTTTTGTAATTGTCCAAAACTTAACAAATTACTTTTCAAATCAGGAACATATAACACATTAGAAATTGTTTCAATAAAATCATTTTTGGTTTTTATTTTAATATTACCTTTTGCCATCACTTTCACCTTATAGCAATCCCTAAAGTTCACAGTAGACAAAAAATCTTCATTTAGAAACTAAAAAGATGTATTCCTGCTTATATCATTACTACAACGTATATTGACATACCATAAATCCAATTCATTTTTTTATGTCTTGAACAGTCCTTAGCAATGTCTCAACTTCTTTCATTTATGTTAGATTTAACCTCTCCACCTTTTCTTTGTCACAAAAAATTGGTAGAATTTTCAGAAACATAATGACCAAATTTATGACATTTAAAATATTTTACTTTTGATTTGTAATGCTCCTTCAAACTTCCTCTTGATCATTATGACTCTTGAAACTGTTGTTCAAGTCTCTAGCTCCTAATCTCCCTCGTCCTCTACCTCTACCCCCTCATCTAAAATTGTTGGAATGAGTATTATTAGAAGTTTTCAACACTTTCTCCACAACTTCTAGCTGTTTAACTTTTTGTTTAAGCACCAATAATAAAGTTGGCAGTTTATCAAGTGTGATAGTGTTAGTGTCATTCGATTCTTTGATAGCACATACAATAAAATTAAATTTTGGTCCTAAAGATCGAAGTATTTTCTTTACAACATTTGTTTCTTTAGTTCTATCACCATATATGTGCATCTCATTGACAATCATCATCACACGTGCAAAGAGTTTTGTGATTGATTTTCCAAACTTTATTCAAATTGTTTTAAACTCACCATAAAAGGGCTTTAGGTTCTTGGCCCCTTGCTCTTGCACATCCTTGTTACTTATTCTTCACTGAATATCCTTAGATTTTTCTTTTATGAAAATGGTTTCCATAATAGACCAATCAATGGCTTGAAAAAATAGATTTTTTTTAGTCTTTTAACTTTGGTGCGTCTAATTACTTTTGTTGTTCATCTATGAGCACTTCAGTGTTTTTAGCCACACCATGTTCAATTACATGTGAGTACTCCATGGAACTTAGGAAAATTTTCTCGAAATACACTAATGGTCATATCACCATCAAAATGAGGGATTACTGGCTGCACAAAGGATCCTTCACTTGTCATTGGCTACTGTAAAGAAAGTCCAAAAAAAACCTTGCTCTTGATACCACCCTTAAAAAATTTTCTCTTTTTCTATATTTCATTCAAAATGATATAGTCTTTTCAAATAGGCACATCACAAAATGATAAGAATTCAAAGGAACTTATAAGTTTGAAAAATAAAGATAATAAACACAAAAGATTGCAACTTATAGTATATATCACAAAAGTGCACTATAGTAACATCTTAATCAATGGGCTACTAGTATTTAACTCAATTATAAAATTCAACAAATTATTATTTTTACACTTATGTTCTTTAAACACAATTTCTCTACTCAAGAAAAATAAATATAAGAGATCCTCACCATGAATTCTCCACACAATAATATTAAAACATACAAAAAAAAATTAATACAACAATTTATTACATAAGATAATTTACAATTAACTTACAATAACATTAATTTCATACAAACAACTTTTATTATAATTATAACTTAAGTGTCACATCTAATAAAATAAAATAGTTTTAAAAATATCAAATAATAACATATTTTTTAAGTAATTTATTCAACAAGTTTAAACACAACACACAAAATTCTAATTCAATTTGGGCATCATATTCAATCCAAGTTTTAAAATTTTAACCTCACTATAATCTATAATAGGTACTATCAGATCCTAATCATATTATCAATATGTCTTCCTATTCATGAAGATCTTACACTAGTAGAGATAGTCTTTGGTTGGTCATCTTATTGCATGGATACAATATAGTGAATGAATTGATAGACATCTTAATTTAATGTTTTTGACATATCATTACACCAACCCCACAACAATCTTTCACTACCCTCTATGTCCCTAGGCTTATAAGATTATTTGGACTATACATCCTAGTGCATGTTTGTAACTATCTATACATAACTGTACGATCAGATGACAATAATTCCTCAATTTTACATATTCATTATATTTTTATATTACACATTCATTTAATTAAAATTTTACCAATCTATGTTATCTTAATCTCACAAATCCACATCATTCCACACAATCAAATTTCAACAAAAAGCTTCAAATTTCACGACAAAATTTGCTATCATGTTGATAATATTTCAAACTTTCCCAAATTTTAAAACAACATAGAAAAATAGAAAAACAACAACAATATATTATTCAATTATTCAATCATAACTATCAATGATCGATTATTAGTTTTGATAATGGATTAAAATATAGATAAATAATTGAATTAGTTCTCTTCTAAAAATAATCAATTAACACACGTAGCAATCGATCAACATGTTCTTAATTGTTTTCAAAAGAATGAGGAGACAAATAATAAATTAACTAGTGAAGTAATAAATTAAAATAAAGAACATTTTTTCCCTTATATTTACCTTCCTTTTAGAATAATCGATTAACAGATTTACATCATTGATTAAATGGACCTAAATAAGTTTTTAAACATATTTTTCAAATCTTCTATGAATTGAACTTTTGGTTCAATCTAAGATAACATATATTATATTTTAGAAAACATAATTTGGAGCATTTAAAGCGATCAATTAGACCTGTTTTCATTTTTCCAAGAGTGCATCTAAATGTTGATGAATTCTTTACAATGTCTTAGTGTAACTCAACAAAGAAAATGTGAGAAACACTTACAGTAACACTTGAATATAATAAGTGTTTTTTCTCTAATACAAATTTTTGTTCCATTTGTGAGTAACATTTATGAACAATCATGAACACATTATTAATAACTCTTCTTTTCTACCAGTGTCATTGTGGATATGCATTGAAAGAAAGGATGGGTTTCTTCATACTATACACATTAAATGTTTATATAAAGCTATCTTTGTCCTCCATCATTCTTTTGTGCTTATTTTAAAACCTTGTTGTTAATAAATAATCTTCCTTCATGAGTGTCTCATTTTATCTACCCATGTTCCTCAATTAGGTTGTAAGTCTCTTCTAAATTCAAACTAGATGTGCTTATAGCCATTATCCTTTTTTGGTTCTCTAATTCCACTTGTAATGATTGTCTCCTTATTGTTAGAACGAGAAAACTTTTCACCGCGAGTCACATTGATTATTTTTCTTATTTTATAAAGATTTTAATCCCTCTTTGTAGTAATATGATAGGGTAGAATTTTTGAAGTGATAGTTATTAAACATGTCATCATGACTAAAACATAAATAAAACATAAATTCTTCAACCAAAGTTATAATATTATATAATAATAATAATAATAATAATAATAATAATAATAATAATAATAATGTTGTATATATAAAGTAAAATAAAATTGAACACAACTATTAAGATAGAAATGAATATAAAAATTTATTTTCATTATACAATATTATATACATATATATAACTTTGTATAATATATTACGTCTAGTCCTTGTAAATGACTTTTTTTAGAGAAATCAACACATAATGACGTGGAATGTTACTTCACAAGGAAAAAAAGGAAAAAAAATAGTGCTTGAAAATATCACCTCTAGATTTATTAAATCTAATGAATAGTTTAATAGCATATTCTTTAAGATCACTGATGATTGATTATATTTGTAGTAAGGTTGACACATATGACTTATATGCTTCCAATATTAAGAAAGATATTATAATTACAAAAATAAAGAGTTGACTCTATAAAAAAATATTATTATAATTATATAAATAAGGAGTGCAATTAGATATATCTAGATATTATATATATATAATATTCATAAAATTTTTATTCATTCTCGTATCATATATTTGTTTTAGAGAATATTAAATCTTCTTTATTTATTATATTGATTTCTTTTTCTTTTCAGTTCAATGTTTCTTTCTTTCCTAGAGTTAACAAATTTTATTTGAAATATTCATTATATAAAGTTATTCTCTAGTAAAATGAGTGATTAATATTATATTCTTTCTAGTATGAGTTTCTTAAACAAATTTTATGTTTCAATTGATGTAACATTATGTACTTCAAATAAAAGTTATAAATGACTTAATATTACAAAATAATTTGTGTTCAATATGAGAAAGAGATAAAAGGATAATCAAGACTTCATATTGAAGTAGAAGTAACTTTATGTACTTTTATGAACATGAGATGGTAATGTATTTATCTTTGATTAGAGAAATAATTTACTAATTATTGATTATTTTGAATAAGTGTCTTATAAAACATTTATCAACGATTTTCGAAATAAACGATTAGATAAATGATAAATGTATTGAATATCTAACTAATAGTTTATTACGAATTTTTTTTCTAACATGTTTATAAATTTAAAATGTTAATATACATATATATATATATATATATATATATATATATTATAAAATAAATTATAATTATAATATTGGGGTTGGATATAATAGGTTATATTTTAAATCAAGATCAAATATTTCAGACACTACCTAAGTTAAATCTTTGGCATAAACAATCTTAATTAAACTTTACTTACATTTACATTTAGAGAGATCCTTCATCCAATGACAAATATGATAACACTAGTGGACCAATATCCATTGAAAAAATATATTAAACACTTATTTATTTAATTATCAAAAAATAAAACTATGATATTTAATAAATATAATTTTTATTACCCAGTGCATATATTTAAAATATTAGATAATATTAATAAATGTATTTACTTTATATTTAATGCTTTATTAAGACAATATAATTAATGTTACCCAGTGCATATATTTAATTTATTAGATAATATTAATAAATGCATTTAATTTATATTTAATGTTTTATTAAGATAATATAATTAATGTTACCCAGTGCATATATATTTAATATATTAGACAATATTAATAAATGCATTTAATTTATATCTAATGTTTTATTAAGATAATATAATTAATGTTAGCCAGTGCATATATATTTAATATTAGATAATATTAATAAATTCATTTAATTTATATTTAATGTTTTATTAAGATAATATAATTAATGTTACACAGTGTATATATTTAATAAATTAGATAATATTAATAAATGCATTGACTTTATATTTAACGCTTTATTAAGATAATATAATTAATGTTAACAAGTGCATATATTTAATTTATTAGATAATATTAATAAATACATTTAATTTATATTAAATGTTTTATTAAAATAATATAATTAATGTTACCTAATTCATATATTTAATATATTAGATAATATTAATAAATACATTTAATTTATATTGAATGCTATGTTAGGTCTACTTAACAATTGTATACCATCATTGTAGTTAATTATAATATATGAGGTAATGTTTGAGATCAAAACTGATGATTCTATTTTCAAAAGACAACTTAAAGGGTTCAGGAAAAAGAATGTATTTAAATTATCTATGACTTCAACTTTTAAATAATGTGAGAGCATAGAGATTTAAGGTAATAAACTTCATTATGTCTTTCAATGGATGATTAAGGAATTATTGAAATTTTATCACGATTTTATTTTTTAAAAATATATCTCAGTAAGTTAAGAAAGAAATATATATTTAAATTGATCTTATTTTTTATTCGTAAATAATATAAAATTATTAAACAAAAAGATTTAAAAAAATAAAAAATATAAATTACAAGAAATAAGAAAGTTAATAAAAAAATATCTGTAAAAAACATACTCAATTTTTCTTGAAATCTTATTTTTTAGTATAAGTAAACATGAGAAATAAATATTGTCATATTGGAATTCATGAAAATTAAAAAATTTCTTTTATAAAAAGTATCCTCTAAGTTTTATTTCTTAATTCTTTTTAAAGTCTTAATTTTTTTAACATTAATTTTTTATTTAATTTTTGCATTCTTTAATTTATTGAACATTAATTGCTTTTAATTTTTGCAATAATTTATTATTAAATTAAAAATGTTATTAAATATCTTTAATTCATAAGAATCTCTTCTTCTTGTCCTTCCGTGTCCATCTCAGTATACATCTATATATAGGTTAGACTTGAAGAGTTTTCTATCTATTTTCATCAAAAGCAAAGACAGTCCTATAAGCTATCTTTGAATATTTAGAATTTTAAAAAATGAACGATGTTGATAGAGATGAAGAAGATGAAGATGATTTTGTGAGAGTAGATGATATTACTCCAAATCAAATTAAGGAAGTACCAAAAGGTATTATATATAATATCTCTTTTCTAATTAATCCTATAGGTTTAATAGTTTCATAATATTTTCTTAAAATTATATGAAAACTATGATTATTACGTAAAGCATGTCAATTAGTTTTAATAATTATGCTGTAAATTGGTTATGTGTGTAGGCAAAATGAGAGGGCAGATGAGATGCACTTGCCGGAGAGTATCCGAACGAGGAGCATTGGATTGTAGAAAGTCTTCAAACTATTCATACCATTACTAAAATAAGCGAAGACTTTAGTGTTTATGATAATAACACCAATGTCCTCTGGAAAAATATACTCATTCTCAAGCATCATTGATTTGCCCAGTTCATTTCTCCATGTGCTGTAGAAACCGTTAGGAATTTCCACGATTGTCTCATTTGAATTCCAGAAATAAATCTGTTAGATATATTATTCTCTCAAATTCACAACAAATAAATATTCCATGTAAGAAGAACGACAAACAAGTTTCTAAGTATTATTTCAATTCTATGTAATATTATTTATAATTCTTTTTTCCCATAGTAACGATCATGTAAGAACAAATAAGTCTCAAACTAATTATTATTTTAATTTTTTAATATAATATTATATAAGAATCATTTTAACTTTTAAATTTAGTAACAATAATAAGATTAATTTTGTGGAATTATTGTTCACTTTCACCTGTTTATTAGTTTTTTTTTTTTTTCTGTAAAAGGACCTAAGACAAAATAACTAAATAACGGGAGAGATGGTTTTTTTTTTTTTTTCTGAATTGTAATCCTAATAATAATTTGTAAAATAACGTTGTATCTTTCAAGTAAAAGAAAATGAATAACAAGGTTAATTTTATAAATTGTTAATTTATTTATTTACTAGTTTTTATTTACTAGTTTATTTATTTGCTAGTTTTTATTAGTTTATATAAAATATGTATGACATGTTTTTTCGTGACACATCATTAATTTTGTGGAATTATTGTTTCACTTTCACCTGTTTATTAGTTTTTTTTTCTTGTGTAAAACCTAAGACAAAAAACTAAATAACGGGAGAGATGGTTTGTTTTTCTTTTCTTTTTCTTCTGAATTGTACTCCTAATAATAATTTGTAAAATAACGTTGTATCTTTCAAGTAAAAGAAAATGAATAACAAGGTTAATTTTATAAATTGTTAATTTCTTTTATTTATTTACTAGTTTTTTATTAGTTTATATAAAATATTCTATGACATGTTTTTTGTGACACATCATTTTAATAAAGTTGTATCATTTAAATATGGTTTATTCTACTTCAGAAAATTCATTCAGAGAAAATCCCATTGTATATATTAATATGTATAGTTAATATACACAAAGCTTAGTCCTCCTTAGAGAAACATAAAACATTAAAAAAGAAAGTACTTAATGTTAGAGAGAAAAGGGAAACAAAGAAAAAGAAATACGGAAGAAAGAATGCTTTTGTATTATTACTAAAAGAGAATACATACATATAATTACTCACCGATCAGGCCATTGATACACTCACAAACATCTTTTTCATGGTCGGATTTTTCACAATCATAAGTTTAGTATTTAGTAAGAATAGTTTCAAATGAAGGTCCTGATACATGTTTGTTGCAATCGGGATTATAGGATGAGAATATGAAAGAGAAAAATAAAATAATATGGATTTGGAAAATAAATAGAGATAAAATCTTCATCATATTATGAAAACTATGAAAAAAATTAGAAAAATAAATATGGTTAACAAATTTGAATTTAAGTTTAGGAATCGGTTATATATGAAGAATGTATTACCATCCTCATAATGTTTGTATTAAGATAGTACTTTTATCCAAATGAATAAAATGAGTGTGGTTTTATAAAATGTTTATTTCTTTCTCAAAATAGAAATAAAAATACAAGTAAAAAACAAAAAAAAATAACTTTTAAATAAAAGAGACCCGACAAAGATTGACCTTGCTGGACGTATTTTCATCTATAATGAAAAATTAGGGCTCACGTAGTTTAAAAGGAAAATTGTTTATTTGGTATTTAATATTTTTAATTTTTTTAAAAATTTTGTATTTTTTATACTTTTGTAATTTTTTTAGATTCTTCAGCAAAATAAATATTAAAAAAAAACTAATCTGAATAGATGTAGAATTTTAATACAAGAATTGAGAAAAGGAATTCGACCAAAGATAATCCGAGAAGGCTTTCGGAAATATCATTCGGAAAAAGTTTTTGGTAAAAGCTTTTGCAAAAGGTTCTTGGATAGTGCATTCGACTAAGGCTTTCGGAAAAAGGCTCTCGTACCATGCATTCGGGTAAGGCTTTAGGAAAAGGCTCTCGGACCATGCATTTGACATTGGTTATTCGGTATTGGGTTCAGGTCATTGGATATTAGGTTCAGGTCATTCAGTAAAGGCTTTCAAGGCATTCAGTAAATGTCATTCGATTTTGGATTAAACTCATTCGGTTTTGGATTATACTCATTCGGTTATGGGTTAAAGGCATTCAGTTTTGAATTGAACTCATTCGATTCCAGGTTAAAGGCATTCGGTTCTGGATTATACTCATTTAGTTCTTGGTTAAAGGCATTCGGTTCGGGGTTATGTCATTGTGTGGAGATGAAGCTGCCATTCTCAACGATGAGATGTCGCCATCGGTTACGACGATGCACGTGAGGAAATAGTTGCATGGAAAGCTGGATGGCAAGTGAAGGAGATATACCAGCTACGCGCTCTTGCAGTGACAACATTGCCTCCCTTTCTTTTTTCAATTTTTCATTTTGTTTTCTTCTTTATTTCTTCCATTATGTGTTTTTCTGTTCTCTTGGTTCTGTTTGGTTTTCTCTTTTTGTTTGTCGGTTTATCAGTTTTTTGGATGCAGGATTTTCACGCAAAGCAGTACACGGAGGAAAAGGGTAAGAGAGGGGCATTCAGAATCGTGCCCATGGCAGCAATTTCTTCCGAATGATTGTGGCATCATGGCAATTGGGTAACTACTGAATTTTGAAAATTGGTACTCTGCCAACTTTATTATCTGTTATTAAATGCATATTGAAGACATTTTCAGGAGCGAAGAAGAAAAATGACAATTGACAAAACGAACACAGGAGTGGAAGCCAAGCAAAAATAGACCACATAAACCAATACATACTTACGTACCTCTTGAAGCATCTGAAATTGCTTTCTTACTCCTTCTTTTGCTTCTGTACTGCTTTTTGGATTGCTTTCTTGTACTGCTTTTTGGATTGCTTTCTTGTGGAACCATTCTGTATATTCATGTGCTCTATCAAATCGTGTTGCTTTTTGTGTGAATCACTCTCTATGAAATCGTACTACTTTTAGTGTGAATTGCTCTATATGAATGTAATTCTTTCCATGTGAATTGCTCCCTGTGAATGTAATTCTCAGCAATCCATAAGCTACAACACTCTTCCCTTTTTAAATGCAAAATTTGACGGTTCATTAGATTGAACTCACATTCAATGAATGAGAGCTTTTTTTTTTTCAATGAACACAATTCCAATTTTTGTTAATTGAACAATGCAAATTTTGTTTTTGTCAAATAATTGAACCTAGCAACTTTGTATAGTGTCAATTCCGTTTCTGTCAAATAACTGAACCGTGCAACTTCTATTTTGGTCAAATAAATGAACCATGCAACTTCTGTACAGTGTCAATTCTAATTCTGTCAAATAACTAAACGGTGCAACTTTTGTTTTGTTAAATAACTGAACCATGCAAATTCTGAACAGTACAATTAATTTTGGATGCATTCAATTAATTTAGGTTAAATGAATTTAAGAAATTCAACTCAACAAAGAAAATCTGAGAAGCACTTACAGTAACACATGAAAGAACAACTAATGTTAAAAGAGATAGAAAGCATGATTGATTCAAGGTATGAACTCTTTAGAATATGACAATTTGTTGTGTTTGAATATAATAATTATTTTTCCCTAATACAACTTTTCTTCCATTTGTGAGTAACATTTGTGAGTAACATTTATGAACACATCATTAATGACTCTTCTTTTCTACAAGTGTCATTGTGCATATGCAGTGAAAGAATGGATTTCTTCCTACTATACACATTAAATATTTATGTAAAGCTATATTTTTCCTCCATCATTCTTTTGTGCTTATTTTGAATTCTTGTTGTTCATAAATATTCTTCTTTTCATGAGCATCTCTTTTTAATTTAAATTAAATGTGCTTCTACCTATTATGTTTTCTTTGTTCTCTGATTCCTCTTGTGATGGTAGTTGCCTTCGATAAAATGAGAATAAGTTTTCACCGAGAGTCACATTGATTATTTCCCTTATATGAAGAATTTAGCCCCTCCTCTTTGTATTAATATGACAGGATGGAATTTTACAAGTGATAGTTATCACATTGTTTATTAATTTTTTCTTTTTTTTTCTTGTGTAAAAGAACCTAAGACAAAAACTAAATAACGGGAGAGATGGATTTTTTTTTTCTGAATTATACTCCTAATAGTAATTTGTAAAATAAGGTTTTGCTGTATCTTTAAAATAATAAGGTTAATTTTACAAACTGTTAACTTCTTTTATTTATTTACTAGTTTTTCTTAGCTTATGTAAAATATTCTATAACATGTTTTTTTTGACACGTGACTTTAATATTGTTTAATAAAGTTGTATCATATAAATCTAATTTATTCCACTTCACAACTTCAGTCAAACAAAACCCTATACCATATATTAATATGTATAATTGTCATAGCCATAGGTTCATCGTCCTTTAGTAAAATATAAAACCTAAATAAATAAAAGTACTTAATGTTGAAGAGAGAGAATGGAAATAGAGAAGAGGGAATGCTTTTGTGTATTATTTCCCGAAGAGAATACCAAATGTATACATACAATCACTTACCGATCACTGAAAGGTCACCGACACACTTACATATAGCTTCACTAATGATGTCTAATATCTTCACTTGAACTTATGGTTGGATTTTCCACAGGCATAACTTTAGTACAAACATTTTCAAAAAAGGTCCTGATACAGATTTAATTAAGAGGTAAGTTATTTGGTAACGAGCAGAAAGATGCACAAGAAGTTACCATGCTTAAATTGCTTGACTTAGAGACCTAAGAAGTAGTTCAGCCCTCCCATCATTAACATCTCAAACTCTTATTACAGAGCTAATACAAACTCTTCACATAAGCAATCATTAGTAGCACCAAAGATTATGTCATCTACGTAAACTTGTACAAGATTAATATTATTAACCTTTTTCCAATAAAAAGATTTTGATAAACTTTTCCTCTCTCAAAATTTTGAGATAGAAAGAAATGGATAAGCCTCTTATACCATTGTTTTAGGGCTTATTTGAGTCCATACAAAGCCTTCTTCAGCATATGATCCAAATTTTGATGGTCCTCAAAGCTACGAGATGAGATACATACACTTTTTCATTGATAAAGCCATTTGAAACGAATGTTAGGCATAATTCAAGAGGGAGAGAGTGAATTGAACTTTGAAAGAGTTTTGTCAGATACACAAAATGATTGAAAGATAGAATTAAATTATTTAATTGAAACAATTTACTGTGGGATTATGAGCAACAAAACAAAAAAAATCAATTGAATTTGTAAAACAATCGATTAAAATAGCTTCCAGAACAACACAACAACAAAACAATTAATTCAACCTAAAGAACAATCAATTCAATTTTTCTTTGACTAAAATCCACCAAGACACATTAATCAGTTAAACATTAAAACAATGAATTTAAAATCTTAGAATTCTTGTTTGAAAAAATTAATCAAATAAATCTCAAGAACAATCAATTAATTTTCTTAAGTCAAGATAACACTCAAAGAATGCAATTAGTTAAACTTGAGAAACAACAGATTGAATTTTTCACAAATCCTTTCAAGCATATCACAATCAATTAGAACAATTAAACAATCAATTAATGATTTCCAGAAAAATTCAATATACAAAAATTAGTTGATTGAATGCATAAATAAATTAATTAGAAATGATTCACAATTTTGACATTGGAGGAAAGGAGATCAAGAACACCAAGATTTATACTGGTTCACTCTTTCTCAAGTGCTACATTCAGTCTCTTATCCAACAAGCAAATAAATTTCACTAAAGAGAACAAGTATTCACACAATACAACAAAGATACAATCTTGCCAACTAAAAGTTCACACAATTATAGGGCAAAACTCTAATGCACCACGTAAAAAACAACCTAAACCAGTGCAGAACCCTACTGCACCCCTACAAGGGTAAACCTTATACACTTGTAGACCAAAAACACCTTTAATCAATATAAAAATTGAATAAAAACACAATAATAAAATTACAACTAAAAACCAATAAATAAGAATGAATTGTAATGACTTCCCTCAATGATTAAAATGAATAAACCAGTACAGAAAAATCACAACCAAGGATGAGCTCCAAGAATCTCTTTCTTAGTTCTTTATGAATCAAAACTCTTTGGTAATCAAAACACTTTTGTTTTTGCTTATTGTTCTCAAGGTTCACAAATTTGTCTTACTATTTTTTTGTGTTTGAAATCTGTCTTTGAAAGCCTTTATATAAGTTTTCAAAAAAAATTTTAAAATATGTTACACTATTATAAAAACAATCGATTAAAAATAGAATTAAATTGATTGATTTCATGCTGACATAACTTTTTCAATTTCTTGTTTATTTAAAACATTTTTTACAAAAACAAATTAGTCCACGTTTAGTTTTAGAATTTGAGAACATTAAGGATTTTCAGAGCTCATATCAAAGATATATGATGTATACACATTATTTAATCAACACCCACTTATACACTAAATCTAAAACACCTTCAAGTCTTCTTTGTCTTGGTTCAAGTTGACTTCATCAAATACAAAGTCATCAACAATATTAACACAACACTCTTTACATCTATATGAAAAGGCTTAAAATCGCTCATACAAGCATATGCAAGAAGTAATCTTAGAACTTCTAGTCTAGCTATAGGGACATAAGTTTCATAAAAAAACACATCCTTTCTTCTTGATCCCTTTACCTATATGTTTAGCTTTATTTCTTGTGATAATATCCAGTTTATCCATTTTATTCCTAAAAATGTACGTTGTACCTATTACATTAATGTTTTCAGTCCTAAGCACAAGCATCCAAATATAATTTCTAACAAATTGATTTAGTTCTTCATGCATAGTAGAAGTCAAATGTTCATCCTTTAAAGCAACACAAATATTTTTGGGTTCGACTTGTGAAACAAAGCCAATGTGTTGTAAAAATTATTTAAAGAATGTCTAGTAGATACTCCCTTTTCAATCTGTCCAATAACACTGTCAAGTGAGTGATCTTTAGCAATTCTCCGTACTTTGGATACGTCTTTATGAGATTATTATTGAGCTCCAGATTCATCTGACTGCTTGGCTTGTTCAGGTTTAATTTGATGAAGACATCTGGCAGTTCATCATCACTTGTACCATTCTCAATAAGCGCATGCAATTCTTGATTAGATTCATCAAATACCACATAAATAGATTCTTCAATAGTTATAAGTCACTTGTTATAAATTATGTATGAATGACTATTCCATGAGTAACCTAAGAAAATTCCTTCATCATATTTTGCATCAAACTTGTCAATGTTTGGTTTTCTGTCCTTATATAATTCATAAGGAGTTTTCTTAAGGATAGGCTTAATCAACACTTTGTTTAACACAAAAAGAAGCAGTATTGATAACTTTAGCCTACAAATATTTAGGAAGAGAAATTTTATTAAACATGATTTTAACTAATTCTTTCAAAGACCTATTTTTCCTTTCTACTACTCCATTTTTGTTGTGCAGTTATGGGCACGAAAAAATTATGTCTAATGCCAAACTTTTCAAAAAAGATTTAAATTTTTTTTTACTTTGAAACTCATCCCATGATCACTTCTTATAAAAAACTACAACAACCTTTTTCATTTGTAAAAGAGTGGCTTCCCCCTGTAAAAATAATGCAACAACCTCATAAAAGTGATACAAAATTTTTATATTTGGAGGAAACTTTAGTTTACTTTCCCTTTTGGCAAGTTTCACATATACTATCCTTCACAAACTTGAGTTTTGACAATCCATTTTCTAAATTTCAAGAAACCAAATTATTTAAATGGTGCATGTGAGTGTGATCAATTCTCCTGTGCCATAACCAAAAATATTCCTATTTAGTTAACAAACATTGAATACTACATGATGCATAATGAATATCTAGCATGTAAGTGTTACTCACACGCTTACCAATTAGCATTATTTTTTAAGTTTTTAATTCGCAAATCAAGCAATAATTAGGTTCAAATATCACCTTATGACTCTTGCCACACAATTGACTAATACTCAGGAAATTATGCTTTAATTGTCAATTAAGAGTACATTATGTATTGTAATAAGGAATCATTCCCCATATCACCAAAACCTTATCACTATAGGTGAAATATGTAGAAAATAGGTTTAGGTTGAGTTCAAGAGAGGGGTGAATTGAACTATTAAAACTTTTCAAAAACTTTTCCCAAATACTGGAAAGTATGAAAGATTGAATGAATATTCTTTATCAATTAAATGATAAATGGAATTCAGAATTACACAATAAGAATCAGTATGTCAAAGAACTAATTCAATCAATTATACAGATTTATCAGAAACTGAAACAACACAATACAATTCACTAAAGTTATAAATTCTTGATATCCAGTTCAGTTCAATTAAACAAACACTTATTGCAGTTGATCAAAATACTATCAGAACCACAAGCGAAAGCAGTTTACTCAATTAAGAAATATATTAGAACAACGCAGAAACAATCAGATAATGAACACTTCAAGAGATTGTAACTTATCTCAAGAAAGAATGTTACTAAAAATGTTCTTTTAACGAACAATGTTAATAGGAACCAGTTAATGGATTAATTCGATTAATAACACTATCAGTCAAGAACACAAGATTTTATCCTGGTTCACCATTCCTTAAGGGCTACGTCCAGTCCTTTGCAAACTAGCAAAGATTTCCACTAAAAGATCACCAAGATCAGTTTTTACAAGATACAATATTGCTCCCCACAGTACACACTGCTCCCCACAGAAGTCACAAGCTATTGAACCCTACAGTAGGCGTAAAACCAATACAGAAACCTCAGCAAACAACCAGTTACAATTACAACCCTCTATAACTTGTAACCTTCAGTTCCAGTACAAAAAATGTATCAAGAATACAAACAATACAGAGTAATTCCACTCAACAGATTATACAATGTATTAAGAACAGAGTGGAACACTTAGCTCTGATTAAATATCACAATTTGCAGTAGATCAATTCAGCAGTAAAGCTCCAAGATCATTTTTCTTGTTGAAAATCAATTGCTTAATCGATCACAAGGTTTGCGCGCGTTTTTCTCTCAAGAATTTTTACAAAAATTCGCTCAATATGATTTTTTGTACTTGTTATATGAAAAACCCGTGCATGTCCCTTTATATAGAAACATTGTTATTTTTGACTGTTAAGACCTCAATCGATTGAGTCACCATTCAATCAATTGACAACATCCTCTGACTTAACAGAAAATATACCAGGTTCAGATTCTGAAAATAGTTTATTGATTACCTATCTGAATTTGATCAACAAAATCTGATTTGCTTTATTCTTAAAATCTTTTGAAAAATATTATTAAGCAACTTTATTTTGGAGCTTACTTTTGAATAATCAATCATGCAATCATATGATTTTAAATCAGAGACACAACTCACAACCACACACCCTACCTGGTCTAGGACCAAAACTCTATCAAGCTCTTCAAGTATACATGCACTTCATGTTGTAGCTAGGATCCATTGTAGACTTCACCCTTGTATTGATTTCATCAAATCATATCTAGCAGCTACTGGTGCTAACAATCTTCCCCAATTTGATCAAAGCAAACACCTTTGTGTTGAGTTGCAATGTTTCAGCTTGTAACAACAGTTTAGATCAATATTTCCTGCAATCATGCCATTGCTCCCCCATACTCCATTGTCTCCCCCATCCTCCATTGCCTCGGTTATGATTTTAAAGAAAGAAAATGAAATAGTATTAAAAATAGAACAATTTAAAACATAAAAGCATATTACTTTATATTCCATTCCATAATATATCCGGGCAACAGATAAGAGTGAATTAATCAGCCAAATTTTTACGTCAACTAACTAGACAGATAACAAATTACACAAACCATAAAGAAACAGAAATCATCAGAGCTAAATCGGTTAAACCAGCAACAAGGGTAACATCAACAGATAAAGCAGAAATAAAACAACCAACAAAATCAACAACATACTAACCCAACCAACAACTAGACCAACACACCAACTAAACCAACTAAACACACACCAGACCAGACCTACTACTTACTTCTCCCCCATTGCATTCATCAAAATGAGCGGAAGAAACTAGCAAATATGCAATAACAGGTTCAGTCGTTTGGATTAAAGAACATGTGGCCAAGTTTTTTCTGAACATCTCCCACCATGCCCTCTATGTCCTAGAATCTGGTCTCATAATATTGGTGATGGGTATGGCTTTCTTCTTGCATAATGTGTAGTTGATTCATCATCCTTTCCTCAAAGCCCACAAAATATTATTCATAACCACTCTGTGACACATCGACCATGGGTTCATTAGCATTAGCAGCATTATCATCTTCCTCGTCCTTATCATTCTCTTCTTCTTCTTCTTGTTCAGCTTCAGCATGTTGCTAATTTGAGCTATCATAGTCAACCTTGCATATCCATTTCTCATAATTCACCTTGATGAGTCTTATTTTACTGTGTATTGCTGTTGTGACTTCATTGTGCGCCTTTACCATCTCTACTACCTCCCCATTAGTATCAATTTTGAAATTTTCAATAAATTGTGAGATAAGGACAACATATGGAATTTTGTATTCCACCTTCTTTCTGATCTTGATAATGTGCTCCTTAATAACTCTCACCCAATTAACCTTAATCCTTCCCATAAGGCAATATATCAACATCAGATCCTCCTTGGTCAGCACAACATGGTTGAAACCTCGTGGCATCAACAACCAAATGACAATGAAGGCCAAGATTCTAGGCGTAGTAGCCAACCCTCAAACTGAGTAACTCCTGGACTCAGTTTGTTGATTTCTCAAGCATGTTCTGAAAAACGGTGGTTTGTTGAAACCCTCCATTTCAGTTACATGGCTCCTCCCAACTAGTATCCCATCATTGCGTAGTCCAGCAACAGCTAGCCAGACTTTGTCATTGATGCACATGTCCACTCTCTTGACTTGAGAATAAATTGCATCCTCATCATACCACAGATTGGTGAGGAATACCTTAACCAGATCAGGATAGACATTGCCTGACAGCCTAACAAACTTTTTCAGCTTCTGAAATTTCAGAACCTCCCTTACTTCGTCAAGGTTTTTCAACTTCAACCAAAGCATCCTAATAACTTAGGTACTATAATGACCTTTCTTTCTGTTATATTCTCTATGAGATTCTTGAATGCTTTCTCTATTGCCAGCAAACCAACTATCAAGACAATCAATATCAATGATATTAGAAGGCTTTGCATTCTTCACACAAACTCTTTTGACGCGTTGTTTAGGAGTGGAGGAAGAGGCCATTTTCAGTGGATTCAGAGAAGGCAAATTTTATGCAGTATGCACTCTAGGATGAAGACAATAAGATGAAGTGTGTGATCAAGTGTTCTATGCTCGTGCTATATAATGTATGCTGCCACACATGAGACAAATTTGAAATTCAAATTCAATATGTGCAGTTAATTCATGCAATCAGAGCATTGACAGACAATTCAGTAAAATCTTTTTAGTTTGGATTTTGTAATCAATAAATTGACGGAGATTTTACTTAGTTTCAGAGTTTGTTGTACCTTTTGACTTGTTGACTTCCAATGAGTTTGTGACAGGTGGCGCTGAGTAGCTTATCACTGTTCATATGCACTCTGCATTTGATGACAGCTCAGCCCGGTCAAAACTTTTTGGCTTATCTTTGAATTTTCATCAGAATCTTTATATTTCCCATATAGTGTATGTCTTGTAACATCTTATTAATCATAGGTCCTCAAGTTTCCCTTCTCAGCTTTCTCTCGCCCCAATCAATTAATCAGCAATTAAATCAGATCAGATATTTTTGCATCAATTGCAGTAAGTTCAGAGAAATTTCAGTAAATGCCTTGATGGCACAAATATTGCATAAAATATAATCCATAATCAATTATCAAATGGCTGAATGATTTAATTAATATTTTTGAAATCTATAATCCCTAATTCATTTATGAGAAAATTAATTCTTTCTTTATTAAGGGGTTTTGTAAACGTGTCAGCCAATTGATTTTCAGAACTAACAAATTGAATTACACAATCACCCTTAATTACATGATTTCTAATAAAATGATGACGTATTTCAATGTGCTTAGTTCTAGAATGTTGTATAGGATTCTTAGTTAAATTTATAGCACTAGTGTTATCACAAAATAATGGAATTTTAGACAAGTTAAGAACAAAGTCACTTAGATGTTGTTGAATCCATAAACTCTGCGCACAACAACTACCAGCTGCAATGTATTCAGCATCTGCAGTGGATAATGCAACACAAGCTTGCTTCTTACTGTGCCAAGAGATCAAACTGGACCCTAGTATATGGCACGTTCCACTTGTGCTTTTTTTGTCTATCTTACATCCAGCAAAGTCACTGTTAGAATAACCAATCAGATTTAAAGATACCTCACTTGGATACCACACATCAATTGTTCCTTTGAGATACTTTAGTATCCTCTTGGCTCCCATGTAATGTGACTCCTTAAGTTGTGCTTGAAATCTTGCGCACAAACATATGCTGAACATAATATCTGGTCTGCTTACAGTTAGATACAAAAGTGAACCAATGAGACCTCTGAATCTGGTTTGATCATAATCTTTACCATTTTCATTCATATCTAGTGAACATCCAGTGGCAATTGGTGTAGATACTTCTTTACAATTCTCCATGTCAAATTTCTTCAATAGTTCTCTGCAATATTTAGATTGACAAAGATATATGCCATTATGAAACTGTTTAATTTGTAAGCCAAGAAAGTAATTAAAATCTCTTATCATTGACATCTCGAATTCTCCCTGCATTGCCTTAACAAACTGCTCACACAAAATTTTCTTTGTTGATCCAAATATGATATCATCAACATATACTTGTACAAGTATATCATTGCATGTTTTCTTGATGAACAATGTCTTATCAGTTTTTCCTCTTTCATAGCCTTGTTAAAGAAGGAAATTACTTAACCTTTCACCGACGAGGTGCCTGTTTCAATCCATATAGTGTTTTCTTCAATTTAAACACATGATCTAGATGCTTGAAGTCTTCAAATCCAAGGGGTTGTCTAACATAAACCTCTTCATCACTATATCCATTGAGAAATACACTTTTAACATCCATCTAGTGCAATTTAAATCCATTCATGTAAGCATAAGCTAACAGTAATCTCACTTCCTTCAGTTTAGCTACTGGTGCATAGGTTTCTCCAAAATCTATACCTTCCTCTTGATTGTATCCCTTTGCAACTAGCTTGGCTTTGTTCCTTACAATGATTCCCTGTTCATCCAGTTTATTCTTGAAGACCCACGTAGTTCCAATTACATTCATCTATTTGGTTCTAGGAACTAGTGTTCAGATCTCGTTTCTAGTAAACTGATTTAGTTCTTCATGCATTGCATTGATTCAGTTGTTGTCTTCAAGTACATCAGCCACAGTCTTTGGTTCCACTTATGAAACAAATGTCATGTGCTCACATAATTGATTCAATGATCTTCTAGTTGATACTCCTTTCTGAACTTGTCCAATCACATTATCTATCCAGAGTTAATTACTTTAGTACCAGCTCTAGATTCAGTTGATTGACTTTCTAGTCTAGTTGATTGAATTTCTAAAGGTCTATTGGTTTCTTCTGTTTTATTTTCTAGTCTAGTATCAACTTGTTGAATATTTGGAACCTCATCATCTGTACTTGTCTTAGGACTTTCCTGCATATTCTGATTAGTTTCATCAAATGCAATACGCATGGATTCCTCAACTAGCATGGTTCTCCTATTATATACTCTATATGCATAACCATGTAATGAGTAACCAAGAAATATACCTTTATCAGCTTTTGAATTAAATTTGCCCAAATTATCCTTACCATTGTTCAATATGAAACACTTACAGCCAAAACCTTTTCGATGAGATATATTGGGCTTTGTCCCTTTAAACAGCTCATAGAGGGTCTTCTTCAATATTGGCCTAATGAGCACCCGATTCAACACATAACAAGTTGTGCTTACTATATCTGCCCAGGAGTATTTTGGCAATCCAGTCTCATTCAACATTGTTCTTGCAAGTTCCTCCAGAGAACGATTCTTTCTCTCTACAACTCCATTTTGCTGTGGAGTCCTTGGTGATGAGAAGTTTTGCTTTATTCCAGATTTGTTGCAAAACTTATCAAACCTCTCATTCTGGAACTCTCCCCCATGGTCTGATTTAATGGAAGAAATGCTGCAGTTCTTCTCATTTTGGATAACTTTGGCAAATCTCTTAAAAACATGATAACTCACAACCATACACCCTGCCTAGTCTAGGATCAAAACTCTATCAAACTCTTGAAGTATACATGCACTTCATGTTGTAGCTAAGATCCATTGTAGACTTCACTCTTGTATTGATTTCATCAAATCATATCCAGCAGCTACTGGTGCTAACAACATAACCTTTTGATTTCAACTTCAGATTCATAAACTTTCCAACATCATTTATCATGTGCCTCGAACAACAACTATCCAAGTACTAGAACTTCTTCTTGGCATTCAAGTGCACTTGCAAAACAAATTGTACAACGGGATATAGTATATCCTAATTAACTTGGGTCGAACAATTTTAACTTCCCCATTAACATATTTTAAAATCTATTTTACTTTGTCATTAAGAACATCATATCTTTTAACTTTTCAATTCTTAATAGTATGACATTTTTTCATACAATAGAAACAAGTGATGAAAGGTGAAACACTCAAATTTCTGTAAGAGAATAATCTTATGTATTCACTTACTTTCTAATGAAAACAAATTTATAACCAATTCCATCTTTATCACAAATTTATGAACTCAATAAAACTTCAATATTAACTCTTCCTACATAAAAATTCAATATTGTTCATAAGTATCCTCCCTTCATGAGTGTCTCATTTTCTCTGCTCATGTTCCTCAGTTTGGTTGTCACTTTCTTCTCTATTCAAACAAGATGTGCTTCTACCCATTATGTTTTTCTTCGTTCTCGAATTCCTCTTGTGATGATAGTTCCCTTATTGATTAAAAAATTGCCAACATTTGAAATTAATTTTTCGCTGAGAGTCACATTAGTCATTTCCCTTAAAGAGAGATTTTACCGAGATTTAATGTCTCCTCTTTATGTAGAGGTTTTTCAAGTTATAGTTATTAAACTTGCCATCACAGTAAAACCTAAAAAAGCATAAATTCTTGGGCCAAAGGTATAATAATAATAATAATAATAATAATAATAATAATAATAATAATAATAATAATAATAATAATAATAATAATAAAATTGTATATATAAGGTAAATTAAAATTTGAGCACAACTATTAAGATTGAATTTCGGTGATCTTATTAAGAAATTAATATATACATTTATTTTCATCACACAATATTATATATATATATATATATATATATATATATATATATATATATATATATATATTATAACTTTATATAGTATATTATGTAGAATCCTTATATATGACAATCAAGCATAGCTATACATTATCTCTAATTCAGTTTTTTACAAAGAAATCAAACATAATAAGGTGGAATGTTACTTCATAAGGGAAAAATTTGGTGTTTAGAGATATCACCACTAGATTTATAAAATCTAATGAATAGATTACTAACATGTTTACAAACTTTTTAAGAAGACTTATGATTGATTATATTTGTAGTAACTTTGACACATGACATATATGCTGCAACTTTAAGAGAGGTATCATAATTATAGAAATAACAAGTTTATTGTATATAAAAAGAAATATTGTTATAATTACATAAATAAGGAGTTGATTCTATATGATAAGGAATATCTACATTATATATGTAATATTTACGAAAGTTTTATTTTTTTTTTCTATCACATCTTTGTTATAGAGGATATTAAATCTCTTCATTTATTGTATTGATTCCTATTTTTTTTTTTTAGTTCAATGTTTCTCTCTTTTCTACAGTTTAACAAACTTTATTTGAAGTCTTCATTATGTTAAGTTATTCTTTAGTATAAGGAGTGATTAATGTTATATTCTATCTAGTGTGAGTTTCTTTGTAATTAGATTTAAACAAATTTTGTGTTTAAATCAATGTAACGTTGTTTACTTGAAAAAAACTTCTTAAATGACTTAATATTACAAAATAGTTCTATTCTATATGAAAAGGAGAAAATACTCATATAAGTTAGGAGTGACTTTATATATTTTTATTAACATGAGGTTGTAAGATATTCAACTTTGATTAGAGAAGTAATTTAATAATTATTAATTATTTTAACAAAAATCTTAAAAACTTTATGAACAATTTTCAAAGTAAACTATTAGATAAATGTATTGAAAATCTAACTAATATGAAAATATTTCTAAAATGTTATTTCGAAATATATATATATATATATATATATATATATATATATATATATATATATATATATATAT
>Ga0099825_1001005_pt1 | contig 34199 bp, 15 predicted proteins | sample SiratroredBW_FD_76838 | JGI IMG/M metagenome (GOLD analysis project Ga0099825, IMG submission 76838) | Root nodule microbial communities of legume samples collected from California, USA - Siratro red BW | ecosystem: Host-associated > Plants > Roots > Nodule | place: USA: California | collected...
AAAATAATATCTATAAAATATAAAAATATTTTTTTCAAAAATAATTTATATATATATATATATATATATATATATATATATATATATATATATATATATATATATATATATATATATATATATATATATGAATGACACAAATATATGATTATATATAGGATATTGTATTACAGAGAGTAATTACTTCAAAATTTACTTATGACCATCAAAATTTTATATTATAGATCTTTAAAAATTCAATATTTTAGATTGTTTAAAAATTAAATATTTTGAGTCTTAACACTTAAATGGTTCGACCTTCATCAATCTTAGGCATCAACTATACCATACTTTTTAAATAACTCCTCAACATAACTCTATTAAGAATTCATATCAAGATTTAACCAAGTTCAAACTAAACTTTATACAAAACCTCTACAATTTTCTTTTTACCTTGAAGATTCATCTAAGAATGATTTAAGGATTAACCTAAGTGAGACCTACATTCTTTCATATTTTTAAAAATTTTAGTGTAATCTTCTCTTATAATAGATGATTCAAGAACATACCTAGAATCATCTAAAGAGTAAGGTTTTTCTTAAAATTAAGCTTGAGTAAAAAATCCTTTATGGAAGCAATCTTTATAAGGATTCCATTAATCATTAACTTTTCTAAAACAATATTTTTAGGTATATTAAAACGTATATATAAGTTCCTAATAAATCTGTGTAAGTGCGTTTCTTGTAAGACTGATGTGATGTTTAGTTGAGAGGGTTTACTCTTTAAAATGACGATTTTACAAAAATCAATCACTTTTGATTTAGGAGAGTTTAAATGATGGTAAGAGACGATTTGCGAGAATGGATGAAACTACCATCCTTCTCTAAGGTTGGTTGTTGAATCCTTTTTGAAGTTGAGGTATTTTACTTACATCAATTTTTTTATATTAAATTATTAAAAATTTAATAAATTAAATTTGGTAAAAAAGAATAAAAGCATAATAATAAATTTATTATTTAACTAAATACTTTACGTAATTAAATATTTTACATTTAATAAATTTATGTAACTATGAGTTTTTATAATAATATTAATTTAAATTTATACAAAATTAATAATCAAAATTATATTTGTTAATTAATTATAATAAAAATATATTTTAGTTTTATTACATAAAATTGTTAAATTAATCTTTTTAATCATTATTTTAAATTATTATATAAAATTATTTATGTATATTTTTTAATAAACAATTATTTAAAATTTATATTATTTTTTAAACTAATAATTTCTTAAAATTTACTATTTAGACATTTTGTGCTTGTTATTTTAGTTTTTATGTACAATAGTCAGTAAAATATTATTAGTAAATGGTTAAAAATATTATAATTTTTATTGATTAAATATTATTTAATTTTTTTCATGAAGAAACTTAAAAGAAATCTCAACAAAAACTCACCAAATATTTCTTATTATTTTTATTTTAATTAATGTTAATATAAAATTAATAAATGTAAAATAATTGTAATTAATTTTATTAATAATAATTTTAAAGTTATCAATAATAATAATAATAATAATAATAATAATAATTTTAATATTTAAACAAATATTTCACTTTTATTAACTGTATATGAACATAAATTTTATAGTAATAATAATAATAATTTATATTTATACTTACTTAATAATCAAAATTCTATTTATTAAATACTTGTTATAAGAACTATATTTCAAATTTTATTACATAAAATAACTAAACTAATATTTTTAATCATTAATTTAATTTATTATATAAATATAACTATGTATATTTTATAAGTATTTATATAAAATTAATATTATTTTAAAATAATAATTCATTAAAATTGATTATTTAATTAATTATATATTTTTTTTATGCTTTCAATTTGATTTTTGTAACTTTACTCCATTCATCAAACCTAATTAGCTCACAACTTCTTTATCAAATTTATAGATAATTCTTCAAGCTTTCCAAAGAGACCAAGTTTATCTCAAGCTTATATCTAAAACTCAAAATAATTGCATTGTACTAATGTTGTAGCTCATTGCCATATATTTCACCTTAATGCTCACATTTGTCCATGAGCTAAGCCGTATCAACTCTCAAATTCTTTATAATGAGTGTAAATATTTTTTCCAAAATTTTCATAGCAACCAATATCTTCAATTTCATTTCTAAAGCTCAAGATATATTTTCTTTACAAATCACCCTTAATATCTTCTTCTGTGTTCTCCATATCATTATGAGGTTTCATGCTGAAACGTCACTTGATCACAAGAAGAACTTTATACCATGTAAAATGTTATGCACATTTTCATGAAAGATTTGATAAACACAAAACTATGATAGGTTATTTTAGTAACAAAGTGTTGGCCAAATTTATTATATGTTTTGATTCCTAATGCTTAAAGATAATTAATTGTTGTTGATTATCACACCTTATCATTAAGTGATAAATATAAGAATATTTTTTAAATTTATTTCAGATATCAAATATTGGAAGTATTCCTCCATCCCTCACTAAGGTTATAAGAAAAATCCATGGTGATGATAAAATTGGTCAAAATAAGACTAATTATAGATATTAATATTTTAGGAATTTAACTTTGTCTATGTAATTTAAATACTTTTGGAGTACTTAAACTACTTATGTTATCTATTTGACATTTTTTTTTTTTACGATTTTGAAGTTCTCAATTATGGTTGGTTCTGAGTATTTTGAAGTACTAAAATATGTGGATATTGGAAACATTATTATTTAAATACAGTTATAAAATATATTTACTGTAGTTTCAACATACAATCTAAAATATTAATATAAAGTTACAATTATAATTGTCGTTATTTACACTATTTTTTATATATTTTTTATGATCTTTATTATTTACTATATCATTTAACTTCATATATAAAATTTTATATGTTACGAGGACAAAATATATGATGGCATTGGAATCCATCACATATGTATACAACAATAATGATACATGTTTACAATTATAATTGTCATTATTTACACTACGTTTTATATCTTTTATGATCTTTATCTAAAATAATTATAATAATATTATCATAATTATAAAATATACATTTTGCATCACTTAGTGAAGAAATTTATCCAAATAAGAGAAGAAGTGCGAGACTAAAAGATGCTGGTTTACAGTGGAATTAGACATATAGTTGCTATGTCATACGTGCTCAAGAATAGGTCATATGATTTTAAGTAATGCAGGAAATTAATTTCATGATGTAGAGATGATTAAATAAAAATAATAATTAAAATTTAATCTTAAGATCTGAAACAGATATCTCTTTCAGTGAGGGTCGGAGAGTGATGAGGATTACTAGATAGACCTTCACATATTTATTGTATTTATTTCTTTGAAATTTTGTTTACATGGATTTAGACAATAATTTTATATTTTTACTGATAAAAAAAATTATTATATGTATGTTTTTCAAAATTTTCAAATACTTATTAAAGTTGAGATATACGAAAAATATGATAAGATGAAATGTATTATGATTAAGATCTTATCAACTCTTTGTAAATAAAATCTAATTGAACTTAATATACTATTTGTGCAAAAATTATTTATACAATATCCGATGAACATGTGACTTTTAAAAAATTATTACTAAAATCAATAAACTTACTATATATAATTACTTATTAAAATAGTGTACCAATATTTTGTATAAACAAGAAAGAAAATATAAAAAATAATAAACAGAGAAAAAAATTTACTCATATCTCGCGAAATGCTAATATGTTTAGTTCAAAATGATAATTAGAAATATTTTATAATATCATTGACTGGAATAGTTTACAAAAGTAACTCCACATTTTTTGTTTATCATCTCATCTGTGAGAAGAAAAATAAAATGTAAAAAGAGAATTTCATTTGTGAGAAGAAAAATAAAATGTAAAAAGAGAATGGTGAAAATCAAATCATATAATGTGTAAAGAGGAAGTGCAGTTGGATAATTTCAGAATTTTGATGAGGTTATCCTTTTATAGTACAATTAATTTCATGTATTCATTCATCAATGTGTTCCTATACATTTCTAAAGAATACAATTTTGAAGTTGGAGTTTGTGAGAGTAATAATATTATAGTTAAACTATATATAATTAATTAAAATTGTTTGGAGAGTTATTTTCTTACCAAGGATATGTTTGGATTTCATAGTAAATTTAAAAGAATAGATTTGAGATGAAAATAAATAAAAAAATATGTGTGTTTAGATTAAGGAAAAAATTATGAGAAACAAAAAAAAAGTTTATGAAAAATTATGGTATGTGATCGGTTTAATTGATAAAATAAAATAAAATAATTATTATTTATAATTATTATTTATGATATGATAATTATTTTTAGTTTTTAATATTAATATTATTAGTATTTTATTTTTATAATTATATTATTTTTATTATTATATTATTTTTATTATTATATTATTTTTATTATTATTTTATAAATTTATTATTAATATTTTAGTATTATTATTTTGTAATTTTTTTAAATTTATTATTATTTCGGTAATAATTATAATTATTATTTTATTATGTTACACTATATAATTAATTATATTTATTTTATTTTGATATATATATATATATAAATGTTAATATATTACAAATAAGAATTAATTATAAAAAAATAATTAAAATTATAACTTTCTTCTCAAATGTTCACAATAATGTGAAGAAAGTTTGTCACAAAAATTCATTCACCTTCTCATTTTATTTATTTACTTTTTATAAATAAGGTTTGGTACTTTATTTGCTTTCACTCAATTCATGCAAATTTATCCTTTGAAACGAGTGGTAAAGATGATAGTCTTTGAAATGATGATAAATTAGTCATTCTAAGTAATAAAGATATAGATCTTAATGTAGAATATCACTATATATATAAATGATAAAATTAATGGTAATAAATCATTAAATTATTTAGTTAGTCTTAATTACTTATTTTTCAAAAACTATTTGTTTATTTAATGAAACTTTTAATATTGTTTTAGATTCATTATGGATTTGCTATATATTGATGTTCTTAACTACTTGGTATTTACCACTATACAAAATATTCCATAAGAACAATTACATTATAAGCTTCATTTCACATATTTTTTTACATTTACTTATTTAAATGTTAAAGTGTTTACTAATGCTATTACTCAATACTACTTGTCATTTATTATTAGATGTTTACATGTTTCACATTTAAAGAAAATCATTAAAACTTGTTATAAGTATTTCCATGCGTTGGGTATTTAAGAGTGATCACCACCAATCACCATACTCCTATTTAATACTTGAAAAGTATACCAAACTTGGTCATTTGTATAGGTAGAAAAAGAAAGTTAAAGTGCTTTCCAATAGTCATCAAAGTTTTTAAAGATATTCTCCATTGCAAGACTTTAACATAGGAATATTAAAAAACACCATATATAAAGCACCCACTTTTAATATTAAAATTATATTTGTAATATATAATAAGTTAAAGAATAAGATTATAAATTTTATACAATAAATTTGTAAATGTTATACAGTAAAAAATTGTGACATTACATGGTGAATTAATTTTTTTATTAATATTTATATAATTGGAATTATTTCATCTTTTATTTATAATCTTTCTAATTTTCCTTTTCTATTTACTTTTTGTGTTAGAAATTTTCTAAATTTTATTTATTCTTGTTTATTTGTTTGATTTATTTTCAATCAATAAAATTAAATCAAAACCAACTTAATATAAATTTTTATTTTAATTTTATGTAAAAATTTCTACCTCCCACTTATCCAAATTCTTAAAATTTCGCACATTTACCTCATCCACGGCACAACCTAATAATTTAAAATTTTCTAAATTCTCCAATTTATATACACTTTTCATATTTCAATCACCAATTACCTCAAATATGAGATCATGATACTTTAATGCCAAGAGAGAGAAAATCATGTGAAAAAAATAAAAAATTAATATAAACTTTAATGTTCACTGTTTAGCATTTATATTAGGTTGAAAAGTTTTATTCTAAAAAAAATCACTTATTTGGAGTAAGGAACGAAATGCATTTGATAACAAAGTTGAATAAAGTAATTCAAAAATTTGCCTAATGCTACAAATAATCTATTCAAATAAAGATAAGTGACATTTTTTAGTTTTATAAAATACATATAAAAATTTTTCAACTATAAAAAGATTTAAGAAGTGTCAAACATGAACATAACAAGTTGAAAGAAAGAGTTGAACATCCATAAAGACAAGTTCTTGATTGTAAACTTCACTCCAAAGATATATCTAGGGTCACGAATACAAAACTATAATATCATAAAATGTGAAAAAAAAACAAAATAAAGACTTGAGTGGGGATATTAGTCTAAATAATATTTGAAACTAATCCTTAGAAATTAGCCATTAAGATAAGTATAATAATCATGAGGAACTTGTAATTGAAACCTAATTACTACTCATATAAATGTATTTTTATATAAAACAACAATTAACACAATTTTCAATTCAAACAAGTCTTGTTTTATTTTTAATTTCTCTCAACATCCTAATTGTGTTTCTTCAAACGAATTATGATAATTCATTTTATGGAGATAAGCTTGAGAAGGACATCATTAAAGATTTTATAAATGATGACTATGAAGAACTATAAATGATATTAGTAATAAAGAGGCACTAATAAAAGGTTGATACATGTAAGCGAAAGGTTGATACATATAAGCAAAGACAAATTCATATAAAAGGGAATTATAAAGAAAGAGATGTTCGGTTGTATAATATGAATACTTCTCAAACAATCCAATATACAGAAAAAGAAAAATTTTGACAGTAACTTCAAATTCAAATGGTGTCGTCATTTTAATAGTATAATCATTGGATAATCAAAATAAGTATATTAAGATGAAAATTGATACAACTGGAATAACATTTCTTTCTCTATTGCAAAAAACTATATTACTAACATATAGTGTGGATGATTATGTATGAATTGATAAAAACACTACAATGCTTGAGTAAGTTTTTCCAGGGTGTTTGACAAATACTTGGAGTAAAATACTTAACAAAATTTAATAACATTGACATTCAACACCTATTTCTAATGAGAGAGATGCTTTTTTTTTAGTATAATAGGTATCATAGATTATATGTATTAATAATGAAAAAGTTGTCCAACAACATAAAAGTATTGATTTTATTATGGTGATCATAATAAATCTATAATCATGCTTAAAGTAGTGACCTCACATAACCTTATGATTTTAAGATGATTTTTTTGTTACAAGTTCAAACAACCATATCAACATTTTTAATGAATCTCTCATGTTTAATGAAGTTTTGGAGGAACAAGTTCTAAGATTGAAATATATAATGAATAAGATCAAATATGACAAAAGATATTATTTACCTAATTGTATTTATCCTAATGTTCCAAAATGATAAAGGAAAAAACATTTAGTTAATATTAATAAGCGACAAGAAAAGATAAAAAAAAGATATGTAGTCTGTGTTTAAAGTGTTTTTAATTTTAATATACAACTATAAAAGGCCGTATGTTGCATACATATAACCAAACATATATTAGATATATATCATCTTGCATAAAACGATTGTAAAAGATGAATGTCTCATATATGACAGTAGTTTTGATTATTCTTACAAACATCTCAATAAAAATATCTCAACAAGTAAATATATAATAATTATTATATAAATCGCCTATTATAGTTATAAAAGATAATACTTATTCATAATAAATAATATTGCGTTCGACTTTAAGAATATATTTTAAGATTATTTTTAAGTATGATAGTAAAAAATAATCATTTTAAAAATATGATGTTATTAATTTATGTAATTTTGATGTTATCATTATTATGTAATATTAATTGTTTTTATCATTCTAATCAAAATTTAATCCAATTAAGCATACATTTTAGTTATTATTAAAAAATATTGTACATTTATAGTTCTTTCTTTTTTTCCTTAATTTTGTATTTTGAGCTGTGAAGCTTTAAGTAACAAAATCTAATATAGAATTCTTTGACTGGAATCAGATCATGTACTATTATTATGAGCAAGTCTACTCCCAACCTTCCTTATCCCAAGGTTTAGAAAATCTCCAAGAACATTAAGATTGTAAAATTTCATTGGTAACTGGATTTCATCATTAAAATTATACAAGTAGTATAATATTTGTATGAAATCTTAGATTAATTGGTCAAACAAGTCTTTGACCAAATCAAATTATGTTTTATTTGTGTGAGTCAAATATATCCACATATTTAAGTTTTATAATAAATAAAATTCTATAAATATATATCTTGTAATTATATATATATACTAAAAAAAACTCGGGGAAATTTGCAAAATTGTGAAAGTAAAATAAAAAAATTCATGGTATGCATGATAGTTTTTCCTTCCAACACACAGTAATGGACTAACCGCCGACACAGCGAGGTCCTCCTCCTGACCTGACATAGACTCGTACAAACAGCGCCATCTCTCTCGCACGTGCCGCACGTGCCCTCGCCGCAATCTAAATTCCGTTTTATTCCTCTATAATAATACCAGAGATCGCTGCCTAGGACCAAGAAAGAAAAGGCTCAGACCAGCTCGCGGCGAAACCCGACCCGAACCTCAGGATCCGAACCCGGATACTCTCACCAAATGGAGTCAATACTGGGTCGGGCTCTGGAGTACACTCTCAAGTACTGGCTCAAGTCCTTCTCCCGAGAACAGTTCAAGTTGCAGGGCCGCACCGTTCACCTCTCCAATTTAGGTACCTTCAAATCCAAATTCAAATCCAAATTTCCAATTCCAATTTCATTTCACCGACCTCGATTCGATTCACGCTCTCAGATATCGACGGCGACGCATTGCATTCCAGCGTCGGATTGCCGCCGGCGCTCAACGTTGCCACCGCCAAAGTCGGCAAACTAGAGATTACAGTTGAGTCGCTTACGGTAACTGATTATGTTTCACTTCTCCGCTGTGCTTCCGATCGTGAATTGTGATTTGCTGTTTGTTGCCTTTTTTGCAGCTTCCGTCTGTGAGCAATGTGCAAACGGAGCCAATCGTCGTGCATATTGATAAACTCGATCTGGTTCTCGAGGAGAATTCTGATTTTGATGCATCGCTTAGTTCGAACTGGTAAAGAAGGAAATGAGGCTGGTGATGATTTATGCTTTTGCTATTGTTTGTTTCACATTTTTTGCTTTTGTCGATTATTGCAGCTCCACGCCGTCGGCTGCCTCCGCCAAGGGAAGTGGTTACGGTTTCGCTGATAAGGTTTGAGCTTGATTCTGCTCTTTGTTTATCTAAGCATGAGTTCATATATCCGCATGCTGATAAAGGGTTGTTCGTAGACAAATCATGCTTTGGTTGATTTTGTAGTCAGTTTTAACAATGTTTGGGGGATTTGAATTTGGACAGCTATACTGTGGGGAAAGTTCTTAGTAACAAAGTAAAGATGTAGGCAAAGATAATTTATTGACTATAGGGAGAGATTACTAATTTTAGCCCATTATCGAGCCTAATAGAGGACAAGGAAGCAATGAAAGGTTGCAACCTTGCAATGCTGTTCAGGCTAATAATTTGCTCCTTTCTATTAGGTTTGAAATTCCTAGGCTGATCAATTGTCCATAAATGCAATTATCTTGTTTGAGTGTTACTAGTTCATACTGACTGGGGGCGATTGTCAGATTGCAGATGGCATGACTATACAAATTCAAACAGTTAATCTATTACTTGAAACTTGTGGTGGTTCTCGTCGCCAAGGGGGAGCAACGTGGTAAGTTCTTGATACCAGCCAGTGCTCTGAATCAGTGCTCTCTACTCAATATCTTCTTTTGCATATTTAATAATTTATGCTTTACCAACCCTATCAAGTTTTGACATTAGTGTCTGGTTCCCAGCTGTGATTGTTGCAATAGCTAAACTATGTTTCTTGCAATGGCGTTAAAATATATCGGGTGATTCAGTGGGGGCAGTCTTAATTGTTTAGCATAAACCTGATGGGTGATAGATTTTGCTGTGTTTGTCTCAAAGACTATTTATACATGAAACTGTGTGTGACTCAATTTGGTTCATCCTCAAATCTTTTTATAGCATCCCCATTCACTACCTCTGGTTGCAGGGCACCACCTATGGCATCTATCACCATACGCAACCTTTTGTTGTATACTACAAATGAAAACTGGCAGGTAATTATTTCGAAACTCAGGCTTTCTGATTCTACCTGCATATAGAACTTCATTGAAGAATTTTTCCTATCAGGTTGTAAATCTTAAGGAAGCGCGAGAATTCTCCACTAACAAGAAGTACATATATGTCTTCAAAGTAATATATCTTCCCCTTGACTAGTTTTAGTCTATCAGTATTAAATCTGTATTGGTGTGATTTTATGTCCTTTCACATCTCTCTTCTATATTATAGGTTTCATTTCATTATAAGATTAGCATTCTTTACAAAAAATATTTTGTGCTATATTCTAAATGTTGATGGTACCGTGTTGCTTATATGTGTATTACCATATAACAATTCTCACGTTTTTATGTGCTGCCCAGAAACTGGAATGGCAGTCTTTGTCTATTGATCTTTTACCTCATCCCGACATGTTCACAGAAGCTACACTAGACCTTTCTGAGGAGGGGTCAAACTTAAGGGATGATGATGGCGCAAAGCGTGTCTTCTTTGGAGGAGAGCGTTTCATAGAAGGAATATCAGGAGAAGCATTTGTAATTAATGCAGTTCCCCCTACATATTTTAATATTCTGTTTCATTACAGTATTTTGTGAATAATGAAATATAGCTTGACTTTATTATTACCAGATCACAATTCAGAGAACCGAGTTAAATAGTCCGCTTGGGCTTGAAGTTCAATTGCACATCAATGAAGCTGTTTGCCCTGCATTAAGTGAACCAGGTTAGTAAAAGAGCGTATTTTGGGTTTCTTGAATATTGAACTGATATACAAATGGCGAGATATGACATGGGACTGGTACAAATATGAGCAGGACTACGTGCACTTCTCCGCTTTATGACAGGAGTATATGTTTGCCTAAACAGGGGTGATGTTGATTCCAAGGTCAGCAAGTTTCACATTGTCTTAACTTTTCCCACCTTTGAGAACACCTCAGTAGTTTGTTAAGCACAATATTATCATATTTAATTTTTGGATTTCTCTAAATATGTGTGTAACTGTATCGTGACAGCGATCCACTGAAGCAGCTGGGCGTTCTCTTGTCTCAATTGTCGTCGATCATATATTTCTTTGTATTAAAGATACTGGTTTGTCTTTAGCATTGCACATAGTCTTTTTATGTTGATCTTTTTCTTCTTGAATTATTATTAAAATCCTAGCTTTAGGTATATCATTCCTAGCACAATGATCCAACTATTATCATTTATTTGCAGAATTCCAGCTTGAGCTTTTGATGCAGTCCCTCTTTTTTTCTCGGGTATGTCTTTTGATGATTTTTTTTTCTGAGACCATCTTACACTTTTGCCCACATTTTTTTCCTTGGCTACTTGCCCATATTCATCTCGATACTGATGCTGGTTACCTTAGCCTTATCATATAGGTAGAATAGAATACCTTGAGCCAAAAAGAAAATCACATAGAGGCTTATATTTTCCTTCAAGACTCTTTTTTGGGGGTTTAAGACACCTATATATATATAGTTTATTTCGGTCCATTGGATGCTCATAGAGTAATAAGATGTTGAGGGTAACCCTCTCTAGTGGGTTGTCTGCATACATGTTATTTCTACATCTGACATGAATAATCCAGAAATAAGAAAAAAAATTGTAAACATAAAATATATGCAGTGTATGTGATTTTGGCATGATAAGTTAGTTTTTTTTAATTAGCAACTAAGTATTTATAGTGCTATTTGTGATCCAATTATTTGAAAAGCTTAAGCTATTAGGTGAAGGCACATGAATGATATTATCTCCAAATATCCCCTTAAGCAAGAACTCTTTGGGCTTGGAGCTTGGATAATGCAACTGTCTAATTTTTTACTTCGAGGCAAAAAGAACTGAAGTCTATATAGTCATAAGTATCCAATAACATGTCATGAACCATCCATCCGAAGACCTTTAGCTGTTGGATAAAGGCATTCTAATGGTTTTTCTATCTAGCAGAGAAAAATAAAGATGGAAAGCTCCTTCTTTTCCCCCTGAATATTCATGCTATGGGTGTTTGAATGCTGCATTTACTTACATGATACAAAATCATTCCTATGTTTCCACCCAATGTAGTTAACATTGTTTTTGGGATTTGTCAGTTTATGACACAGTATCGAAGCTTCTCTATGAAGAGTTCAATACTTTCTACTCCCATTCTCATCAAATATTTTTTAAAATTTTTAGCCCAAGGTAGTCTTTGCAGTTTTTTCATGCTTCAACCCCAAAGAGCTCTTGCACAATGGTTGTCTCAAAAAATAATATAAAACCATTTGTGTCTTCATCCAATGGCTTATCCTTTTGGGGTTGTTGGTTCATGAGAATGCCATTTACTAATATTCATATCTTGCCCACTCTTCAATGTCGTATCTCCATGTTCGTGACAGTCTACTGTGCAATGTTATCAGGCCTTCTGTTGTAGTAGAGTTATGTTGTTGACTGACTATCCTTGCAGGCCAGTCTTTCTGAAGGAGATAATGATAATAACTTGACAAGAATTACAATTGGTGGCTTATTTTTAAGGTTTGTGTTTCTGAGCCCTCTCTGAATAATAACTATTAAAAGAATTCAGCAAGCTTTGGTTGTGTGTATGAGAGGTGTTAGTGTGTATGTCAATCTATTCCGTGCTCATAGGATTTGATTTAATAGCTGGGAGTGAGAGTGTGCTTTTCTGAATATATTGGCAATGATATAACTTGGTTGAATTGGGAGAAGTTATTGCGATTGAAAATGAGAAAATGAAAATAATAAGAAATTCTTAGCAATGTGCCCTACTTATTAATCAATTTGGTTGCACTTGATTCACAACTATTTTTTGTTGTGCTGACTGTACTAATTGTTAATATGGAACTAATTTGCACTTGATGCATATTGGAATGCAGGGACACCTTTTGTAGCCCTCCATGTATCTTAGTGCAACCATCAATGCAAGCTGGCACTAGAGATGCTTTCCGTGTGCCAGAATTTGGTATTAATTATCAACATATTCCTGAAAAGAAGTAGCCACTCAGGCTAAGCATATATTATTTACTCACTTACCTTTTCTCCTTTCTTTTTGGCAGCCAGAAGCTTTTGCCCTCCAATATATCCTTTACAAGAACAAGAGTGGCAAGTGATTGAGGGAACCCCTCTAATATGCCTCCATGCTCTAAAGATCATGCCTTCTCCACTTCCACCATCCTTTGCTTCTGAAACTGTTATTGACTGTCAGCCTCTTGTGGTATGTGCAGATTCTTTCGATAAATGACCTGTTATAAACTTAAAAAGTGAATTGATTCTGTACTTACTTTTGCCAATGATATAATTTGATAATCTTTCCATATTTTTAGATTCATCTCCAGGAAGAATCATGTCTGAGGATATCCTCTTTATTAGCTGACGGTATTGTTGTCAATCCTGGTGATATTTTACCAGATTTCTCAGTGAAATCTTTTATTTTCAATCTCAAGGGACTGGATATTACAGTTCCTTTTGAGAAGACCAAATTGGACAGTTCCAAAAATGACATGGACCATGCAGTCCAGACCTCCTTTTCTGGAGCAAGACTTCATATTGAAAGCCTTGTCTTTTTAAATTCGCCATCACTGAAACTGAGACTGCTGAATCTGGAGAAGGATCCTGCTTGCTTCAGTCTTTGGGAAGGTCAACCAATTGATGCTAGCCAGGAGAAATGGACTGCTAGAGCATCCCAGCTTACTTTGTCTCTGGAAGCAAGCATTGATGGACCTAGATGTCAAAATTCTCTTGGACAGACAGCAGGATTGTGGAGATGTGTAGATCTGAAAGATGCTTGCATTGAAGTGGCTATGGCAACTGCCGATGGCAGTCCCTTGTTACAAGTTCCCCCACCTGGGGGTATTGTCAGGGTTGGAGTTGCTTGTGAACAGTATCTGTCCAACACTTCTGTTGAACAATTGTTTTTTGTCCTTGATCTATACGGTTATTTTGGGAGAGTTAGTGAAAAGATAGCAATGGCTGGAAAAAGGAAACAATTGGAGGACATCAGGGACAAATCCTTTGGTGGAAAGCTGATGGACAAGGTTCCTAGTGATGCTGCTGTCAGTTTAACAGTGAAAAATCTCCAACTTCGATTTCTGGAGTCATCTTCTGTTAATATTGAGGGGATGCCTTTAGTGCAGTTTCTTGGAGATGATGTATTTACCAGTGCCACTCATAGAACCCTTGGAGGTGCTATTATTGTTTCATCTATTTTACGTTGGGAGAGTGTTGAGATAAGTTGTGTAGATGCTGAGGGTCTCTTGCCATGTGAAAAGGCCTCATTCTTATGTTCTAAGGAAAATGCTTCCTCACTGAGTGATAATGGATATCCTCAGCTAAGAACTGTTTTTTGGGTGCATAAGAACGAGAAACATTTATCGAATGGAAATGTTGATTCAGTTCCTTTTCTAGATATAAACATGGTTCATGTAATACCATTGTATGAACAAGACTTGGAATCTCATAGTTTAAATGTCTCAGCTTCTGTATCTGGTGTTCGCCTTGGTGGTGGAATGAACTATGCTGAAGCGCTCCTGCATAGGTTTGGAATACTTGGGCCTGATGGAGCTCCTGGAATGGGTCTTTGTAAAGGGTTGGAAAACTTACAGAAAGGACCATTGTCAAAACTTTTTAAGGCAAATCCTCTCATTGTTGATGATTCAGAAGATGGTATGAAACAAACTATGTCGTCTAAATTTCCGTAGTTGGTTAATGTGCTTAATACATAAAATGTTTGTTTCTCGATTCATCTTGGGCACGTTTGTTCGCTCTGTTCAAATAACTTTCCTTCCTATTTTTTCACCAGGTAGAAGTATGACAGAAGGGAAAGAAGCCACTTTTCCCCAATTGAAGAAGCCTGATGATGTGGATGTAACTGTAGAATTGAGAGACTGGTTATTTGCCCTTGAAGATACACAAGAGACAGCTGAAAGATGGTGGTTCTCCAGCCATGACGATGAAGACAGAGAAGAGAGGAGTTGGCATGCATCTTTCCATGGTTTACGTCTAAATGCAAAAAGTAGCCCACCAAATGTTCCAGATGGAAAAGTGCAAGTGCAAAGAATAAAACAACATCCAGTAGAACTGATTACGGTAAAGAAAGATGTTTCTTTCTGTTTTTAAAGATTTAATGTTTATGTTCATAAATTTCTTCTCCAACCTTCTGCAGAATCAAAGATTTTCTTTTTGGTTTCAAGAATAATATTTTTTTGGTTGACTTTATAAAGGAGAGAACACATCTATGAATAAAGACTTTGCTAAAACCAAGAACACATTTAGTATCTACTTGACCAGTAAATTTTTAAATACCAATGTAGGTTTTCTCTCATTTATATACTTAAATGTGCTAAAACTCAGATTCCTTATTATTTGCTTTATATTTGTATCTTCTCATTTCTGTTTCTTGTCTTTTAAGATGTGTTCTACTCCTATCACACCTCTTACATACTGAGGGACACTTGCAGGTTGGAGTTCAAGGTCTGCAAATCTTGAAGCCTCATTTACAAAAGGACTTTCCTTCATCAGTGCTAATTGCAAATGGGGGTAAAGAATTCACCAATGGAGTTGGAGGAATTGGTGTTGAAGTTCGCTTGATTTTAGGTGGGGAGAATGTCGAAGATGAAATGGCTAATTGGGAAGTGGAAAACCTAAAATTCTCTGTCAAACAACCGGTAATGAGAATTTCATATTTATGGCGCGTTGTCTCTTTTTTATATGAAGGTTGTGTTTTATATGCTTTCTCCATGCAGATTGAGGCAGTTGTAACAAAGGATGAGGTTCAGCACCTTACCTTTCTGTGCAAATCTGAAATTGACTCAATTGGCCGGATAACTGCTGGAGTTATACGGTTGCTGAAGCTAGAAGGTTCTATTGGTCAGTCTGTAATAGATCAACTTGGGCACCTGGGTGAGTTGTCAAATTATGCATTGAATTGTTTCTCATTAGACATAAAATCTGTTTAGTGGAACCTTGGCCTTTCCTAAAGTTCGGAAGTGTACATTCAATGTACTCTACGGATAAAGGAATGTTGAACATAGTAAAATAAGAAATTGAAATGAAATTGTTCGATTGGAAATTTCCCAAAAAGGAAATCATAGGTTCTTCTCTCCATCAGAACAATAGGACCGATATGTTCATTACTAAACTTGTTGAAGAGATAAAATAGAATCAAGATATATCTTTTTAATCGGAGGAAGAAGAAAATTAGGATACATTATGGGGAAAGCCTTTATTATTTATAATTATTTATATTTATTATATTAAAATGTGTTGATTTGCTTGTTCTTTTCCTTTTCTTTCTATAGTGGAGATAGTAGGACAGATCACGATCATATTATTAAAAGCTTGGGATAAAAATGGGTTTCGTTCGAGTGTCCGAAAATAATATCCAAAGCTTTAGTATGTTCTCCCATAAACTGCATTTTCATGTAGCGCAGAAGATGGATATAAGACTTGAGGTATAATATTCCTAACTAACTGGTATGGCATGTAGATTAAAGAGAGGAAATGCGCAGGACTAGAAGCCATCAAATTTATAGGAAATGGATAATGCTTTAAAACCTTAGCCGATTACGTGAAGTCTCTGACTCTGTTAACACTCAAAAAACTAATGTTTAATGGAGCTAATACCAGAAGTCTAAGGTTGAAGATTGTGGCACTCGAACAATTTTCGATCCGTAGATGCACATAATGATACATGTAATTGTAATTGTCTGGAGTTTCTCATGAACTGGAGACTTAATTGTGGTTACTATTGGAGCAAATCACATGGCTTTCACAGACTACTACTGTTGTTCCTAATTTCGAGGAGTTTGCTAGCTGAAGCACTTAATGCCTGTTTGCATTCACATTTCGAAGTCCAAAAAAATTTTGCTTTGACAAAAGTTGAGTAGGAAAATGTGGTTTTATATGGGAACGCACTCAGTTTGACTAAACAGAACCTTAGTTTATGTCCTTCTTTCGTAATCTTCTAATAACGGTGTGGTTATTTGCAGGAAGTGAAGGCATTGACAAGATTTTCTCTCCGGAAAAGGTTAGCAGAGACGGAAGTGTTTGTAGTAGAGGAATTTCTCCTCTGCCAAAGCTCATAATTGAGGAATCGCACAGAACTTCGGAACAAACATTAACTTTGCTTGAGGAATCGCTTGTGGAATCACAGGCTAAACTTAATGATTTGATCAGTGATATTGGTACTTCAGAGTCTTCCTCTCAACAACTTACCATAGTCCAACTCAGTCAAAAGATGGAGACTATGCATGACTTATTGATGCAATTAAGGAATCAACTTTAAGTTCCTCTCTCTCTGCCATTTTTGCTGTATATTTATAGTCAAAATATTTTCATTCACATTATAGATTACAGTGTTGTGTATATAGGATATAAATCTTTGTTGAGTGTTGTACAAGCTAGGCAGCCGCCATGGCTCTTCATTGATGTAACAAATTTTGTTCCCTTCAGCAAACTAAGCAATCAATAGTCGAGATATCTTAATATGTGGAATGGGGTGATCCAGATTTTCTGAATATTTTGCTACGAACAAAAATCTTCCCCTATGTAATTAATTCTGAAAGAGACATAGTTTCACTGCCATTGTGGTTAAACTTAATCAAATATACTTTATTAGGTTTTAACTCCTCTAAATATTTATACAATGTCTTTAAAAGTTAAAATAAACTTATGACGATAAAATAGTGGTTAAATAAAATAATATTTGATATAATTTTAAATTAACTAGATTACAATTGTTAAATTGTTAACTAGTGATTATAAACATACTTTATTTTCTGTATATTTCTCGTACTTTAAAAGAGTCAAATCTACTCTAATGGTATTTTTAATTAAAAATGTCTTGCACACTAAAAAAATAAATAGCAATTCTTTGTTACCAAAGAATATAACAATGTTTAAAATTTCAATGAAGATCTCTTATCATTGCTAGTTAAACATGTACAAGGAGAACATATCCAGGGATTCAGGAGTTTGTTTTAAGGAATGACGTTACAGTTTCTTGAATCACATCAGAAATACTGTAATCAGAGATGTCATTCTGAGATAAAACAGATTGGGTAAACATTAAATGTTTTTCTGAAATATTTATAATTTTAAATGAAATATAAAAGTACAATTGAAATCAAAATATGACTTTTCACGTCCCATGAAAATACAACCTTATCACCCCTTAACATGGGAATAAGAATACATTATAACATCTTGTTTAAAAAAACAAAAAACTTTATAACATCTTGAAAAATAATAATTATAATATTACTATTGTGGAAAGTCACAATTTTTAATCTTAAAAGCAAGACACTACAACTAAACTAATCAATGAGAGATCGTAATAGTAACTAGAGCTTCGGCGAAAACCCAAAATGATTGACCACTCACTGCATATTTCGAATGTAGAAAACATTAACCACATATGACCAACGTTTAAGATCTAAGCTACAAAACAATTTAACTCACTTTCTAAGTCGTCTCGCAACCTTAAGTCATTTCGAAAATATTTTCGATTAAATAACATATTACAGGGAAAAACCATTCGAACTGATTTATGCGGATGCTCTAATTATTCACTTCTCTAAATCGTATAAACCGACATGTAACACATGCATGGCTCAAGGTTTGGCTTTTCTTTATTTAAACAACTTCCGAGTTCTAACTGAGTTCTCAGTTGAACCTTCTACATTATAAGGCTTATCGAAAAATAAATAAACAAACAGAGACGCAATGAATCAAGTTCCTGATGAAAAAAAATGCCCTCATGTTTGACATGCACGTGAGATTGGTATTACATGAATACAAATTAGGTTGAAGAGTTTGAAACATCATCCCAGCGCCATATTGTCCCATCCTCACAGCAACTCAATATAGTACTACAACATAACACAAGAGAGGACTATAGTTAAAAACTAAAACAATATTTGCATCAAAAATATGAGCACCATCATCAATGTATCAACCATTACCTTCCATCAAAGGACGTAGCAGTCTGCCTGATCGGAGATTTTGATTGAGGATGTGACAACCTGAACAAGGTGACTAAGCATATAAGAATTTCATAAAATACAAGACCATTGAAATAACAACAAAACTTAGGTACAATTTTTTAAGGTGATGTTTGAACTGTTTTACAATCAGAATTGGAGTTCATCTCAGAAATTGGCATAATCTTTTAATGCAAATATTTATTTGCAGACTGTGGAGATAAACTTCAATTCTGATTGAAAACTACACCAACCACCAAAAGAACTGTCTCCAAGTTTTGTTCATGAAATAATCAGTTCATAGACTAACTTTGTAGCAAGTACAGGTGGACACGACTGCAATTCCCAGACAAAAATCTTGCCTTCCCTGTTACCTGAAAGACCAAGAAAATAAATCTTGAAATTACAAACTTGGCAGCAAAGCACTAGTCCAAATTGTGCAATAATCCATAGTTCCTGTCACTATAGGACTGAAGCTGCTGTAGAGAAAATAATAATGAAAAAAATTGCAATCATTCTTACCTACTGTAGCTATGTTGAAATGGAAATCACAAGAAAACTTGATGAACCAGATATCACACTCGGGAATGGGGTATTTCTGAAGGACGTCAACTGCACCCTAAACATCCACACACAGCACAAAAAATAACCTGATGCTGATTAAAACTTACATATCATAAAAACAAATGAAAACAGATGATAATAATAATAATAATAATAACTAACCACTCCTGTAATTTCTTCCTTCACTTTAGGTTCCCACAAGATGATTTCATCGTCCACACTCTGGAAACGTAAAACGATCCATTACTTAAGGAATTGGCAAAGTAACTATATCAATAGGAGGAAAACTCAAATTGAAAAATCAATACTATGATTAATTGTCAAGTGCCAAAAGTGGAGGACTTGCTCAAAAACCTTCATAAATTATGTCTCCCAATTATTAAACCTTTTTAGACAAAGAAACTTCATGAAGATTATTTCCCACTTAAAATGAGAATCAAGGAGAATTGTAGAAACATCAAATTCAGCAAAGCTACCTCGGCTCGTCTACCAAAGAAAGTCGTTAAAAATTTATACCATAAAGACATACAGCAAAGTTTTACCACAAAAATTTTTCAAAAATTAATTTACTGTTTTAAAAATAGTATTAGAAGCAACTGTTTTACATAAGATGCATGAAGCTGTTACTATTTCCACAACAAACCTAACATTTAATTTCCAACAGGAAGAGTAGACTGATACTGAGCAATCACTCACCTTTGAGAGGACAAGATCACCTAACCACCTAGTACAGTCAACATAATTTACATGAACTGAAGCAGTGTATATCTGAAAAGAGGTATCACTAGAATTAGAAATTACATAAAGATCAATGATATGTACCAAAAATAAATTGTTACTAACGGGATGTTGGACAAATTTTGTTGGGAACTTTGAAGGAAGATCTGTCCATGTGTATGATTTTTCTACATATGGCCAGAACTCTGCAGAAACCAAAGGGACACGATCGATTAAAATGAAAGGGAAAACAATAGAGTTGCTACATTTTAATTGACTAAATGTGTAAACATAAACGCGTATAATGCTCTGCACAATAACTTTTTACAAATTACAAAAATAATTGTTACTTGCAGCATAAGTTAACATGAAACAAATATCAGAGATACCAAAAAAATGTATATCAAAATATCTTACCCTTCATAGACCATATTTTTACATAATTATCCATGCCACAACTAGCAATGCGATATATATCCGAAGGATGAAAGTCCTACAGTAAGCAACATAAAATTAGTTGGGCTCTATGTAACACAGATGCTGCCACGGATAGGACATGGACACGAACACAAATACGTAGACACGTGTAATTTCTAAAATATAAGATATAGGAACACATATCTATATATTACATTACCGTGAATTATATAAATTGATAATCAAAATTTTACGTATTAAAGAAACTATCTATAAACAAGATTAGCCAAATATAACAAAAAATAATCTAATTCATTTATCTAAAGTCCAAAAAGTGAAAAAAAATATATAATCTAAATATTCTTGATTATATATAAGATTTGTTTCTTATCGCTATTGTTGGTTTATGAGTTTTTAGAAAATTATTTTATTAGTCCCTTTTAAAATTGTGTTGGAATCATGTTAGAATTGTTAGATATCTAAAAAAATTATCTTTTGAATTGGACACTTCACCAATAATACGTATCCTATGAGTGTCGTACGCGTGTATGTGTCTGATACATGTCTAACATGGACATGCCACTTAAAACAGGGTGTCCGAGCTTCATAGGTTGGGCTAATCTCCAGAATCCAAATATTATATATTAGCACTAAGAATAGGTAGGTAGGTCATTATTAAACAAGAAAAATGGAGATACACTAGATGGAGAATACACTTACAACACTTAGGATTTCATTACGGTGTCCTCCAGCTCCTGCAAATATCAGGATACATACTCCAGTTTGAGCATTCCACAACCGGAGAGATTCGTCCTGATCCACACACATTAGATGTCATTAATGAAAGACACAGGATTCCTTAAATAGTTAAAATGTGGAGAAGCCAATTACTTTGCTTGCAGTTATCACAAGTGATGGTTTTAATGTTTGAGTCCTGATTTCATTTATAGGGTCCCCATGGCCAACAATACTCTGCAGAGAGGAGATGTCATGTTATGTGGCAACAGGGATTAGAACACAACCAATACATTTTCAACATTATTGAAAAAAAAAATACATTCAAAGGCATTTAGCTTGCAGTAATGCCCTCAAAACTCTAAACTAACAACACTAAGGGCACATACGAGTAAATAACTTAATTAAGCATTGATTCAGTAAGAACTTAAGGCGCATCAAGGTAAACAACTCAAGCACTGGTCCAACAATAAAAAGCTTATCCATGAACATGATTGTGAACCACTTTTCTTTTAAGCTTCTTAAAATAAGCTAAAAAGAATGAATAGTAAAGACATGCACCACTTTAATAAGCTCAAACTAACTTCAACAAGGACACCAAACTTTTTTTCTATGAAAACAAAATTCAGAGAAATGCTGCCAGTTATTTAGATAAACTTAACCATAAAAATTAAAAGTAAACAGAGCTACCATTAATCAAAGACCACCTTGGATAATTATATGTAAAATAAACCCACATAAGCTCCATATAATCTCTAACAAATGCCACCGAAATATAGAAATTTATAATTGCATGTTCATAAGCCTCGTGCAGTTCATCACGAGTTCATTACTGTAGCCAAAATACCCTGTGTATCTTCTCACGGCCAGCATCAATGACTCGAACTATCCCCTTGCTTCCTCCAGCCACAATAAATGGACTCCCATCATCACTGCATGCCCAAGCCACAGTGTAGAAAGACTCATCCTTCTGGACCACATAAAAACACAAAAATTGAGACAAATTTCTGTACACATACATATATACAAATGAAGCCTTAACAAAGAACAAAGTTAGAGAAAGAAGAGACTGAAGAATCACTGTTCACTTACATCCTCGTCCAGATAAGACTGTAAAACGGCAATAACCCCTTCTTCAAGGCATTGATAAACAGTAACCTAAGAATAAAGAAGAAAAAACATTAAAGATTGAAACTTTGGGACTAAAATGAGAAAGGGTGGTGGAGAAAAAATAGAGGGTGTACCCTGTTGCCGCCAACAGTGGCGAAAACGTTGAGGTAACGAGAGTCAAGGAAGTTGAAAACGACAGCGTATATAGGGACTTTCCCCTCTTGGAGGCGATTAGTGACTCTATATTCCCTCTTCTTCGCCGAAGCCAACGATCCCACCACAGGCTCACACCCTAAGCCAAATGTTTTGCCTCTTTTAGCCTCTGCCCCCATCTTCTTTTTTATTTTTCTGTGTTCTCTCTCTTAGGTTTCACACAAACAAACATGTAAGAATGTCTATAATTTTCCAATTTCTCACATAAAATTTAAATAAATAGATAATTTTTAGGGTTATTGGATCCGACTCGACTCAACCCGATTCGTGTTACAAAACTTAGGTTTTATTAATTTTTTATTATAATTAAATAATTAAGTTATTTTAGCCAATAAGTTTGTCTGATATTTGACATATCAGTATTTTTTTATCTGATATTTGACATGTCAGTATTTTTCTATTATAATTAAATAATTAAATTATTTTAACCACTAAATTTGTCTGACTTCTGACATGTCAGTATCTTTTTATTATAATTAAATAATTAAGTTATTTGAATCACTAAATTTGTCTGACCTTTGACCATGTCAGTATGAACTGTTACAAATGTCAGACACAGTTGTAAAATTTGAATTTACATAATGTTTTTAGGATCAAAACAAAAGTTACTGATTATAATTTAGTAACAACTAATTAATAATTGAGATTTTACATAATTTACACTGTCTGATTGTTTAGACATCTAAGTTCACACTAAACTCAATAATGGTGGCAAAAACTCAATGATTGCAAAAAAACTTATATATTAACCTTTTTATCAAAATTAGATGATTAGGTTTTATTAACCTGTTGCAAAAGTTGGATTTACATATTGTCTTTATAATTAAGGTGAAAACTAATAAACAGTAAGAACTGACTGATTAATGATTGAATTCTTATATAATTTACAATAAATAAATAATTTTATGAGTTATTCAAATCCATCTCACATCAATAGTTAGGGTATTTTACACACATTAGGTTGTCTTAACTTTGTTACACTTTTAGACTATGTTATAAAATTTGAATTTACATAATGCTTTTATTATTAAAACAAAAATTATTGATTATATTTTTGTCATTATTAAGTAATGGCTAATTAATAGTTGAAATTTTACATAATTTACACTAAATAGATAAGTTTACAGATACTAAGTTCACTCAATTCAATAATGGTGGCAACCCTCAATAATTATAAATGAACTTATATATTAACTTTTTATCAAATATATAAATATATTTGAACTAAACCTGTTGTAGAATTTGGATTATATAGACTTTATGGTTACAATAAAAATTATTTATTACACTTTTTAAGTAGTAAATAATGATAAATTAATGGTTGAGATTCTACATAATTTATAATAAATAGATAATTTCATGGGTTATTCAGACTAAGTTCACACTGAACTTAATAAGTAGGTTATTCTACACAAATAGTTTGTCTCAACTTTGATGAGTCTTGGTGTGTGTCACACTGGTAAATACAATTGTAAAATTTGAATTTACATCATGATTTTATGATGTGATTATATTTTTGTCATTATTAAGTAATGACTAATTAATAATTGAGATTTTACATAATTTACCCAAAATAGATAAATTTGGGACACTTAGCTCTCAACCAATTCAATGATGATGACAAACACTTAATGATTGCAAACAAACTTACATATTAAATTTTTATCAAAATTAGATAATTAGGTTATATTTCATGTATAAATAAATTCATTTGAACTTAACCTGTTGTGAATTTTGGACTAATTAATTGTTATATAAGAAACCATAGCACAAAACATGTTTTTGAATAAATTTAACCAACAATCTACACTTATTCAAACAATTAATACAAGAGCAATATAATCATCTATTTTGAGCATTTCTTCTTTGCAAATTTATGAAATTTTTTTACTTATAATTATTCAATTTCAATCCATCGTTACATTTTGTGACATAACATAATATATAAGTATTCATGTATAAATATAATTATACAAATATATAACTATACATGTCTATTTTAACTTTATGTATAAATATAATTATACAAATATATAACTATACATGTCTATTTTAACTTTATGGATACTAGAGATGTTTACAAGTCAGGTTGGATCATTAGATAAAAAGTATTCCAAGCGAAATGTAGTTTGAAACTAACTAAAATATTCAATAAGGGCTTATTCATTCATCTTTCACATTTATGAGAAAATTTGATAGAGTTTCATTTTCTTTGCTTTTAGTATATTCTATCATATGTCTCAAAAGTTACAAAAACAAAATTCATAATCATTCAACTTAATTTTCATTTAAATTCGCTGAAACAACAAATTTTATGGGTCAGGTTAGGTCATCTAATTTTTTAAACCAGTCAAACTTGATTTGTTTGTTTCGATTTAGGAAAAGAAAGTGATATATGTTGGTAAATAATTTGTCACACGTGAAATTTCAGTAGTATAACAACTATGTGAAATTTCAATAGTATAACAACTACATACAATAGATAAAAATATATATCCCTATGATTTTATGGAGGGTCAAACACCCATGAACTCAACCAAACACATTGACAAGTAAATACTCCACTTACCACAGATAATGTTTGTTGGAGTTCACACTCTCACAATCTTACATTAATAACAAAACTTATAACTTTGTTAACTTGTTAATTTGTAACGTCCAATATAACTTATTGAATAAAGGACTCAAGCCATTTTCATAAACCTAAATAAGATTATTAGAAAATGTATTATTTTACTCTATAAAAGATCGAATGTGAAAACATTGTGTCTATGTTTGGCATGTTTGTCTTAATTATTCAAATGAGATTGACTTGAGGGTTATACAAGAGTGTGCAATTCAACTTGAAGTTAAAGGAAAAGGTGGGAGTTAGTCTTAGCATAACTACACAACTTGTGGGTATTGGAAAGTTATTTGATCTTTTAACCATGTTTATTCCTCTAATAACAAAATTAATGGAGTAAAGAAATCCATGATTTTCTACAAAGAGAAATCTGTTATAGGAAGAAAAGACCAAATGAAAGATTACTCATGATGGTTAAATTTAAGATCACTTAAGAAATTGATAAACTCAAATGATAGACAATAATTGTCATTATCATTAATTATTTGAATTATTCACATCAGGATCGTCATATAAGTTCAAAAATATATCACCCTTGTTAATATGTGAATATATTTCTTTGAAATGGAAACCACATTTGGAGTGATTACAAAGTTGGAAATATTTTCTTTCTTTTAATAGAATATATGCATTCCTTTCAAATAAAATCTTTTAAATTGATAAAAAAATTGATGTAGGCTATGAAATCCTCACAAGTTACAATATGGACAACCTTTAAGGGACTTTCGCCTCAAGATCTACATTAAATGAACATTCATTTTGGACATCATAAAATATATGTTCCTAATTATTCTCTTTTGTGACTATAGTTGTACAAGTCATCAAATATCACATATTGGTATGCACACAAATACAAAAATCAAGATCAAATTAAAAAATGAGACTATTATAAATCCCATTGAGTCAACACCCAATTTCGTCAGGGTGAAAAATAAATGTTTCTGGTCATGATAAGATATAAAAAAAATTTAGTCATTCATTTTCTTTATTAGAATTTTTATTTTGCCTTGTTTTCAAAATTTTATATATATATATAAAAGAAAATAATAAATAATAATAAAAAAAAGTAAAAAAAAAAAGAAGTTTCTTCATTTAATCTAAAATTTTGAGTTTTGAAAAAAAAATGCATATTTTATTTTATTCTTTTTTAAATTTTCAAAAAAAAAAGAAAGAAAAATATATATGTATTTTTATGAATAAAAATTATTAACAAATATATAAAAAAGGTCAAAACCCACAACTCACCTTTTGACCCCTTGGACAACTCACTATTTTGACCACTCACAGAGTTTTGTATCTCTAAAATCTCTTGTACTTCCAACACTTATTCCATTACTGTGCTTTACTCTTGCATGCCTTACGACTGTATAGGAAAGTTTATTTGGTGCCTTCTAAAAGTGACGTGTTTCTGCAAAAATATTTTGGGTCTCTTCTGGGAAGCAGACAGGGGTGTTGGTCTCACCTCCGTCGAATACCCTCTCCTTTCATATATACTCACAAGGATCCTCTTATAGGAGGGGGGCGTTCACTGGTTCAGAGAAAACACATTTTGACTTTCTTTAAAAAGGGGAGTGCTCTTGGAGAAGTGGGGAGTCTATATGAGAAGGTGAAAAGTGAGAAACGAAAGAAAAAAAAAAAGAGGAGAAGAGAGGGAGAGGATAGACGGAGAGAAGAAAAGAAAGAAAGAGTCTTTGGTGGCAAGTGTAGCTTTAGTGAAGGTAAGGTTTCTTCACTCCTATCTTAATTGTAGCTCATCATGGAATGTATTGTATTATACCCATGTGCATGATGGAATGTTCATCCTGGCCACTTTTCGAAGCTTGTTCGTTATGGTTCTTTAGTTACTTTCCTTTCATTTTGATTCTGCTCACACTATAGTGGTTTCATTTCTTTAAACTCACAATGTAAATAGATTTTAAAAATGTACTCATATTTCTCTGGAGGGAGACCCATTCATTATGGGTTCTCTTTCTTCTTCATTTCACTCCTCACTTCCTCTCACTCTCTCATGTTGTTGCTTGCACTCATCCACTCTCAACCCCCTCCATACTCACACGAAAAGCACCCAAAGCCACCCACGACCTCTGCTTATTCCCACTACAACTCTCTCTGGCTCATCCCTACTCCTGTCGTGCTTCATTGCCAAGCCCTGGCTGTGCCTTTCCATCTCTTTTCTCCCATGCACCTATAACCTGCACCTTCACCTAGCCACACACCAACGATGCCCTCTCCCCCACCAAACACCTTCATCAAGATCCCATGCACCTTCATCGTGCCTCTCACCTTCACTTGCACCTCCACCCTTCAGAGAGGCACCTTACCACACCCAACCTGCACCTTCACTCAAGTCACCACCAAGTCGTCATGCCTCCATTCTCACACCCTCATGAACATGATAACCAAGAACCTCCACACCCCCACCACCATGTGTCACCTCCTAGTCTCCATTGAGACAAGAAGGAAGACAGGAACATTAGCCACTTCATGGCACGACGTTTCGTCGTCGTTGGAAACTCGTCGAAAAACTAGTCCGACGAGCTCAATGCTTAAGTAGCTAACTTTGAGAGCAGATTCCAGGAGATTGAGAGACCTTTAGAAGGAGCTGAGGGTTGCATTGGAAAGCTGGGTTTACCCTCTTTTCAGTGGTATGCCACAACCCCATTTATGAAATCTCTAGATCCCTCAAAAATGAATGTAAGATGCAGGTCCAGCATGGGTAACTTTAGGCATCACATAAAATCATAAACCTTGTCTTGGAGCTTACTCTGGGAGGTTCGATCTCCCTGGTCTTGAAACTTTAGGAGGTGTATGAGCTATCATTAGAAAGCTCTTTCTACCCTTTTTCCAATTATATAAGGCAGGTGCATTTATGAAACTATTTGGTCACCCAAAATCACCCCGAAAAACCTGTCCCCAAACTAGTTTCTGGGTTTTCCAGAAATTAAGTTATGGAGTTCAATCAAGTAGCCAACTTGAGGGGGTTCGTTCTCTCTATCTTTGAACCTTTAGGGGGTTTGTGAGTAGTCTTTGGAAAGTCTTTCTACCCTCTATACAGTGGTCTACCATAAGTGCATTTATGATACTATTAAGGAACCCAATTTTGGCTCGCAAAACTTGTCCCCAAACTGGTTTCTGAGTCTTTTTTCCAAAAACTAAGTTATGGAGACAGTTTTGGTTGTTCAAGTGCCTAACTTTCGAGGGAGTTTTCTCCCAGTCTAAGAATTTTCAAGGGCTATATTTGTGCTTGTTGGAAAGATTTCTTCAAGATATTTCCAGTAGTATGCCATAGGTACATTTATGATACCATTTGGACCTTCAAATTTGACCCCAAAGTTGGGGTCTCAAACTGTTTTTGAGAGATTTCTTTTTTTAAAGACTAAGTTATGAAATTCACATCTATCACTGGATCAACTTTGGATGATTCGTTCTCCCTATCCTTGAACTTGTTGAGAGTATATGAATGACCGTTGGAAAGTCCTTGGAATGATTCTCAAATCCATATAAAGTATGCCCGTTTACGTGACTGTCTGACGACCCAAGACTAGCCTCAAAGTTGCCTATTTGACACTTTTTTCCACCAAACCTTAAAATTTCTAAATCCCAAAACCTAGTTTTGTTCTTGATGCTAACCTTGATCCAAATGGACTCTCTAGAGGCACGTACGCTACCTAAAGAACGTCTCTAGCTTGGATTAGGGTTTGCATCTCGAATAAACCATCCTCAGCGAATCTGCTTGACCGAAGCCATATATCGCTTAAGGTGATAACCTCCAGCCTGTACACTGCCTTTTGAGGGATTATCTGAAGTGGTTATGGTCAAAACCTCCTCCCTCATAGAAGTATGTCTCGTTCTAACTCTCAATATAAGAAAAAGCACGTACTCTACTACTTTTTCATATACTGCTAGTTTTAGAGAATTATTGTCATTCATAGAAATTTTAAGTTAATTATCTTCATATACCATTGTGTTTTTTTCATAACTCTAGCGTCCTTGTCGATTTTTACAAAATAGGAGGAGATATGTATGAGGAAAAGATATTGTTATTTTTTTTTTATTTTTCTAAGTCATGAATAACTTACATTTATAATGATTGCATAAAGAAAAAATATCTGTCTCAAAATTACTCTCCTTAAAATTTAGGAACAGGTTATAAAAAATTGAAATCCTAACGTCTAAGAAACAATACAAAGAAATATTTCTATAATTAAAAACAAATATTCTGATTAAAGATAAAAATATATTCAAAAACTAAAACAAATCAATGTACAGTTTTAAAAATAAATGTTTTAAATAATTTAAAATTTATTAATTTATATGTTGCAGACCATTAATATTAAACATGTTTATTAAATATTAAAGCATTGCATAATATATAGGCCAGGCATAATTACCTCATCTCAAATTTTCCCTTCAATTAATACCATCAAAATCTTATATCAAAATTCTATAAATTAATACTCTGTATCATTATACAAAATACTCTATCATTAATCAAACTTGGAAAGAGCATGGGGATTTATCTGGAAAACACTATAAAAGAAAAAGTCAAATGACAAAGATATAATACAGGAACACACAATATGTTGTGTTCAAATTGAAATGCATGACCATAAGTTATTAGACACAAACTACATATTGTGTTCAAATTGAAATGCATGACCATAAGTTATTAGACTCAAACTAAAAGTTGAAAGAGGAAGGAAAGCAAGAACATGAGTAATGAGTCCATAAGTGAGAAAGGAAAATTTATTTTTTCTTTAATTAAAAAAATCTGTTATATCAATAATAATTTAAAAGTAATAACTCTGACATATTGTATTTGTATTTATTATTTATTGTTGTAAATAAATTTAAACTAAGGTCTCCACATGTATGTATGTGAACTTTAAGAGACTTTAAGAGACAAAGTAATTGTTATGAATTTGATTTATTATTTTTTAAGTATACTCTGTTTTTAAAGTGGATTCATAAGTTATTTGGATGAAAAAAAAAAAAAATACACAATTTCTTCGAAAAAGTAATATGTCTTCACCACATAAAAGTGAAAGATGTTAGAGAAAAATAATACACGCAACCCACCTCAATCATACATAATATTTTTATCACAATTACAATAATATAACTAGATTTTTTATATTATAAAAAAATTAAGTTTACGAAATGCATTAAATAATATTTAGTGCATTGTGATAATTTTTTCTATCTATGTGGAGTTCCAAACAAAAAGGGAAGAACTCACAAGTTACAATATGTCTTTAATAACTATTTTATATTTTCAATGAAGTTTTTTAAATAAGTGAGAAGTTTTTGTTTTTGAAGAAAATAAAAATACCTGAATAGTCACTTCACTACCTATTGTTCTGCACTAAATTGACAATGAATTTAATATATTTTTTACATCTTTACTTTATTCAAAGGTATAATAAGGAATTAAATTTTTTTTCCTTCTACTAGTTCAACTCCTTAAAGACACTAACACAATGATTTCTAAGTTTTAAAGTCTCTCTTACAAATCAAACAAAAGTAGAAGAAGGACAATAATATGATCATGACATGAATATCTTTTCTTTTCTAAAGGGTTATACAAATGCTAAAAAGGCCTCAATTATCATTTTCTTGAACTTCAAATGACTTTGCATAAAGAAATTTAATAAGTTCTAACATATAGCTTGCATCTCCATTGTTTTCTTGGTCTCCTCCAATGTTAACACAACCTAATTACCACTTTTAATGCCATCTCTTGAATAAACCTGTCCATTTTAAACATAAATCCACAGTCATAACTCATCAAAACACTAACAAAATACAAATCCTTAACAACCCTCATTGCTCTCTTTCTGGTTTTACAAGAATAAGACCATTTAGGATCCACAATTCACCACAAACTCATCCCTAAATCAATCCCTAAATACTATCACATTCACCTAAACACCTTACCAACTCATGCTAAATACACCACTCTAAATCAACCCTATCAAATTCTCCTAAATCACTTTCTCTTTGGACCTCTCTAATCTAATAAATGTTAACACAACACCAACCATAAATATCTTAATCCTCATTCTCCCTTGGACAACCAACATAACAAAAGTTTACACTAACAGGAAACTTCTTAATTTCACTTAAAATAATAGAAAACATATTTTTGTGTGTGTGTGTTTAGTCCAGTAAAATCATTAAAGATATGACATTGACATGTGTGTAATTTTGAACCATTTAAAAATACCGAAATTATATTGAATTTTATAAATAAATAAAGCACCAGATTTTTTATTAACCTATCATCTTTATATATTACATTTAAAAATAAAAAATTTCACTAGTGATGTCCAATTTAGTAATTTTTTATTTTAAAAATCTTAATTTTTTTGGAAAAATTTAAAAATATATTAATTAACTGTTTATAATATTCTTATTAATACCAATAACACTAAAAATATTACAAAAATAAAATTGTTAAATTGTTACCGTAATGGAATGTATTAATAATTATTATCATTTGAATATAATTATTTCATAAATATTAATTTAATATAATATAGCACTATTTATATAACATAACTTTTACTATAATATAAAATAAGTATAATAGTATTTTCTGACGCTTTTGAACAAGTATTTTATAAAATTATAATTTCATATAAATATTTTTGTATCTAAAAAGTTAAAAAAAACTACATTTTACTTTTAAATTTTTAAATTTAGAATCTAGAATTTTATTCTTTAAAAAATGTAGATTTATAAAAGTTTATTTCTTACTGATGTGTAATAAACTGTGTATCATCATATATTAGCTCTATGAGACACTGTAAATTCCAACCATGTTGAAAGAAGGAGTCAACCCTTCTATACATTACAACAGGTGTTTTGGATTTTACACTTGACTTCTTCCTCATTAGATATTTCTTGATATTATATGCTCATTGGACAGTAACTTAACTGAGTTAGAGTTATCTGAAAAGTGATTGCTTTGTGTGCATGTATATACACACCAAACCAACCACAGTCCAAGCCTTATCTTCATTCTTCTTCACTTCCAAATTGGCATGGCTTCCTCAGTCTTCACATACCCTTCTCTTCAGCTTCACATCTACTCACATAAAGCATCAAACCCATCAGAGTTTTCCATTCACAGCCAACGCAGAAAGCACTTTTCCATCAGATGCACATCCATGGAGTCCACTCCTGAGGATGACTTTCTGACCCCGGACCCTTCCTTCAGCACAGTGAACAGTGAAGAGTCTTTTCCCATTGAGAAGAGAAGGAGGTCAGAGATAGTGAGGGAGAGGAGGGGGAAGAAGCTTGTGCAGCCTGAGCCTCCAAACTTTGAAATAGGATGGAAGAGGACCAAAGAGATAAACCAGGAGGTGCCAGTAGGGTATGTGATAGCTGACTTCTTGGAGAAGCTGGAGACCCTGATGGGGAAGGAGTTTGGATCAACAGAACTGCTGGCAAAGGTGGGGGAGATTGTGGCTGAGAGGGCAAGAGAGGAGGCAGAGGTTCTGATGGATGAAGGGAAAGTGGAGGAGAGAATGGTGAGAGAACTGTTCAGAGTGTTGAAGTTGATGGAGATGGATTTGGCTATGGTGAAGGCTGCTGTCAAGGAAGAGACTTTGGGGGAGAGGCTTGAGCAGGCCAAGGCAAGGTGCAGGCAAGCCATACTTGTTGCTTATTCCTTTTGAACTCTTTCATGGGATTCCGTGACATTGGAGATACACAGTGTCTGTCATAGTGGTCAAGAACTTGAAACAACTGATAAATATTACTTTTGTTGGATGATTCTGTCTCAACTCAAATTTTAGTAACTATCAGATTCTTTTAACAAAAAGATGTGTCAAGTGTGTTTTTGGGTTACTAAATTGATTTTTGCTTAAAAGTGATCTTGAAATTATATTAAAAGCAAATTAACAGTAAAATGTAGTATAAAATTTTAATTCTGGGTAAGAATTAATTAAAGTAATTTGGTTTCAAAATTAATTCTGGATTCGTAATTAACTTCTTAGTACATAAATAAAACATGTGAAAATTTCTTTAAAATCAGGTAAGTATTTTAACATTATTGTAGCTAATTTAATCTTAACTCCAACGTGTCACTTCAAAGAAAAAATATTTAAGAATTCATCACTAAAAATCTTGTGATATGTTTTAATTTATCCCTTATTGTCACTAACATCTGTTTATGTACTCTAATAATAAAAATAAAATATTCATAACAGATATATTGATAAGGATGATTTAGTGTGGTTATTGTTAACAATTCTTAGTATTTAATTCGTTTCTTTTTATTATTAGTAGTATATGTACATATGAGTAACTAAATAAAATAAGAAAATTGCTCCTACCTAACATATATTATGATGAATAATACTTATACTTTTAATTTTAAAATAGACATTCATATCTTTTTACTCTTGATAAATGACACTTATATATCATATATTTTAAAGAAATAATATTTACTTCTCTTGTTTTATACAAAAATACCATATTGATTATAACTGAAATAAACAGTTATGGAAATAAAAAATTAAAATTTAAAAAAAAAAAAAAAAAAAAAATAAATAATAAAAAAAAAAAAAAAAAAAAAAAAAAAAAAAAAAAAAAAAAAAAAAAAATTAATAA
>Ga0099825_1001006_pt1 | contig 34147 bp, 17 predicted proteins | sample SiratroredBW_FD_76838 | JGI IMG/M metagenome (GOLD analysis project Ga0099825, IMG submission 76838) | Root nodule microbial communities of legume samples collected from California, USA - Siratro red BW | ecosystem: Host-associated > Plants > Roots > Nodule | place: USA: California | collected...
CTCTGGATCTTGCTCAAGGCAGGCGTCAAGAACAGCATCCGATATTTGGTCGCAGAGCTTGTCTGGGTGTCCCTCGTTCACCGACTCCGAGGTAAACAGAAATGTCTCTGCCATCTTTAAACTCTTAAAACTGCAAACACACACACAGCACAAATAGAATCAGTACCTAAGATGATAGAAATTCACAAAAGGGAGTTAGACACACGCATAAAATCGGACATAAAAAAAAGGTTACAAAGATTGAAAACAAGAGGGCCATTTTTTAACCATAGTCTGAAAGATGCCCATATTTAGTGACCCACTCAGATTAAATTGATTCCTCCTAAGGAATATTTGAGAAACAAGGAAAAAGAACTACAAACAAGCAAGTACAATTACAAAAATTTGGCTAAAACCCTCCATCACAAAGCCATATCTCAGCACAAGGTCGACATTTAATTGTAAACTCAAAAGCTAACGATGTAAAAAGGCCATTTGTATACGATTTCCATTAGATCTGAAAAGCTAACGCGTTTCCACAGCAATTAACGACACAAAGCATAGTTGACATTGATCTAAACCCATTTGGGAAAACATAATCCTAGATCAACCCAGTTGAGGAAAAAAGAAAGCAAAGCAACCCAGATGTGCAAGATCCGAAATTGAAGCAGGGGAATGTTGAAGAAAGAGAAGGTTGCGGCAGAGGGAAAGAAGAGTACCTTGAAAGGTAGAACCGCAGAGAGAAGGAGGTCTGAACGAGGGTTAAGGTGGCCTTGATCTGTAGTCAAGTGCTGCGAGTTCGAATGGCAGCCTTGAGTTGGCTTTTATAGAGAAAACGGGTAGTTGGGCTGACTTAATGACGGAAATGCCCCTAAGTAACAAGATTAGATTGTGGGTTAGGTTCATCCATTTGCTGCTGGCGTTTCAATCCACGGCTCAGATTGCGGGGTCAAATGAATCTCAACCGTTGACTCCACGGGTATGAGTCTTAGGTAGACAAGGATTTTCAAATCTTTATATTGTACTGTCTTCATCTTTACATGATCTGATACAAGGTGTTTTTTTGTTTCAATTATAATTAAAACTATTGAATAATAGCATTAATTAATGAAAAACAATGAGATTTAAGATTGATTAATAATTTTTTATTATTAAATTGATATTTGAGATGAATGTGGAATGTGGCAGCTCTACCAAACCAACCCCACACATTGGGGTTGGCCAAATTCAAACTGATTTCGACTCTCTGCAATGTGTGCCATTTCTTGGCCTCCCTTTTGTTTGTCTTTCTGCTTCTGACTTTGGTTCTCAATTCAAATACCTACTCCTACCCTCAAGATTCTATGATAAGTAGTATTAAAAACTTTTGTAAATAAAATAATTAGTGTGGTTGGTAGGGAAAAGATTCATGCCTTGGATATGAGTGTTAGTTTGAGTCTGGTTGGTTGGTTGCTTTACTTGGCAGGACTTCAGCAATGGTAAATCCACATATAAGCCTTTTTCATGCCTTCAAGCATGCTGACATCAAACTTTTGTTTTAAAAAAAATAATATCAAATTTAGAAATTAACACATTGATAGGAAACTTTTTCAATTAAAACTAAACCACTTGTAAGAATCTGTTACTGTTTAAACTTGATTACACATAAAATGTATTTAAGTGTTGTAAAAATCAAGAGATTAAAATCATTATTACAAACACTGAAAATATTTTTTTTCAACCATTATAATTCTACTGATTTAAATAATTTTGTCTGATATAAAAAAAATGCCTCTTTAGATAAACAACAACCAGTTTTACTGGTGGTAGACAATGCATGATTCACAACATCAGAACATGCATTACATAATTACGTGACACGTTTTAGATGACTTATTACTTGTTATGATGATATTGAGAAAAACCAACTCACATTTATGAATAGTGTATAAATTTTAAAACAAAACTAATCTTTTAATGTTGACCATTGACCATTTGTTTATTGACAGCACCATTGACTATTACTTTTCAAACTATTTGTATTTCTACGGGGAAGCTAAAAAATCAAAACAAATTTTCCATGTCAAAATAATGTCAATATATTCTATTACAAATCCTACTGTATCTTATTGTTTTAACACTTCTTATTTATTAATTTATTCAGTAATATTATCGTAAACAGCTCTCAATTTAATGTGTTGATTACATTTGATTCCTCTTCTGTTCACAATAAACAGGATAATCTTCTTTAATAAATCCTAATAATATTATTGGGATCTAGCTGTTAAAATAAGACTAGACCCCAACAATACAAAAAAAAATTGAAATTGTAAGAGTCTAATTTAACAGGACAATGTTGGATAATGCTCACATATTAAATATAAAAATAATATATGGTTTAAATCTAACCTAACATTTTTTTTATTATTGTGAAGGAGACTATCGGAATATGTTTTTTTTTTTTTTAATTATTGTGAAGGAGACTATCGAAATATGTCTTTTTTTATTATTGTAAGGAGACTATCGAAATATGTTTTTTTATTATTATTGTGAAGGAGACTATCGAAATATGTTTTAATTTGCTTGAAAACAGAGACACCCATATTATTTTTTTATCTCGTATTTCTATTCCTCGAACCATGTAAAAAATAAGATAAAATTCATTTTGATAATCTGATCTTTTAGAGTTTAAAAATGACAGTGGTTAATATGTGTTTAATAATGTTAAAATATGATTTTACTTAAATAAAAGTAAAGTGAAAAATAAATAATTAAAATATAAAATAGTACATCCTTTTTCATGAAAATAAAAACACCTGAAAACCTGATAATTCATTTATTTTAAATAAAGATAATAAAAAAATATTTTTAAGCATTTATTTTCAGCCTCTAATTTACAAAGAAATAAAATGAGAATGATAAAAAATCTGCCATAAAAGTCTAATATTACCTATTACAGAACTTACGTGAGAAGTTTTCAAAGAGATAGATTTGACATAAAATTGCCACCAATTCTGACCCATGTTTGGTTGAAGTGCCACTAAGGGGTGTGGTATGGTGACACGTCTTCTTTGAACCAACACAATGAAAACGATAAATTCATTATTATATCATTTATCATTATAATAATATAAGATTATTCGTGCTAAATTTCTTGAAGTCTTGTTTGGTTTGCCAGCTAAAAATCGCGTTTGTTTGCATAGGGAGAAAGTGATTAATGAACACCACTCCATTGCAGCCACGTCTAAGCACGCACATAAGTGAAAATGTCCTATGTGTAGATTCTACACACAAAACATTCAAAAGTAAGGAACATGTGCTAATTAATAATAGTTTTATATACTTTTTTCACACATATATATTAATTTTCTGATTTATAATATTTAAAAAATTTCATATAAAATTATATTGATTTTCCATTTTATTTCTGATAAATTTTTACATTTTATCTTTCAAAAAATCAGAAAGTTTGTTAACTTTGTTTTTTCACCTTACACTTGTTGACTATTTGGACTGTTTTTGGTTTACACTTGTTAACTATTTAGACTGTTTTTTGTTTGATGTCTCAACTTTCATATATTTATATTTTAAATGTAGAAAATGAAACTATTCAAATAATTTGAGTTTAATATAAATATTCCATCCGACATAAAATCAATCAAGCAAGTAAATGTTTTGTAATTGGATAGACATTCATTATTCATTGTTGTTTTTGGTTCATTTTCAATCCCATCTGACTCTTTCAAAGAAAATTCCAAATAAATTTAAAAACATGATTAATACTACTCCACATAAATATAGGAGAGCAAATAAGATTTTTAAGAAATTAAAACTAATATAAAAGATCAAAATCACAAATTTTTAACGTTTTTAGGCCATCTAGAATTAGTAAACTTTGATTTTTGTCCTATATATTTTTTCATTTTTATAAGATTTAAAATAATGTTATGCAGTCTTTAAAAATATGTGAATTCTAATTTTATTCCCTATAAAATATCTTTGTATTTTTATTTTCTAAAAATTAAAATATTTCAAATATTAATATTTATTTTAAGATAAAATATATTAATTTATGAATCTTAAGAATTCTTTTTATGATATCACACGTTTGATGTTATATAATAACACTAATTTGCATATGAATACTTAGCATTTTATTTAACATATAAACAGTTAGCTAGTATCATGTAATATTAAATCAAAATTTGGTATTTTTGTTTTTTAATTTTGAAGGTCCTAAAAACAAATAAATAGTTTTAGAGACTAAAAGAAAACTCCTTAATTTTACATTTTACAAAGACTAAAGATATGTTGAAATTTTTAAGGATTAAAATTAATACTTTTAAATTTACAATAAATGAAATATATAGTTCATTTTTTAGAAATAAAAATCAAATACACTCATTTTATAAGAAATTGAATATATTTAAGTTCATTTTTAATATTTTATAGTTTTAAGATGACAAATATATTTATATTGAAAGATTAACAGTAAAATGTTAGGAGAAAAAAATATTATAGCTGATATATAAAATTTGAAATAATGCTGAAAAATATTTAAATTTTAACTAATTCTACGTATTAAAAAGTAAACTAGTTTAGTTTAGTTAGTAAATTAATTTTAACAAAAAATCAAAATTAGTTATAATGCTCTGATACTTAAGTAAGAAGGTTGATACTAAATCATCAATCTATTTATAAATTTATAATAGTTACTTTACATACTATATCAATATAATTTTTAATTAACTAAAAATGGCAAAATGTCTTTATCGTGACTGAATTTATAATTTATAATTTTTGTGTTGTTGGTTATTAACAAACATGTATATGTTGATAACTACCTGTTGTAGTGTCGGTCGAAACTGATTTAAGAGATTCCAAGAAATATCTCCAAAGTTTGATAAATATCTCTATAAATATAAATATAAAAAATAAATTTTATTAAAAGTATCAATTAAATATATTAAGAAAAATTAATTATTCATAGAATTAATTATTAAGGTAAATGGTAAGGAAATAGAAAATAATTTTAAAGTATGTATAATCAAAATAATTTAGAAAAAATAATTGTTTAGATTTTATTTTAATATAATTATTATTTTTTGAGAAAAAAAAATATTTTTTAAAATTCTATTCACCTCTTTCATTATAAAAAAGTTACTATTGAATTCTTGATAGGAATTAGAATAAATATACTTGAGAAGAAGTTTGTTTAAAATAATTTTATTTATACTTTTTTTTAGATAATTTTAAGTTTTTTTTTTGTTTGGTTGTATAATGTCTGAGACTTCAGAATTAGTTTGTGTTATGTCAAAATTATAGTGATGTGTTGAAAATATTTATCAAAACTATATAGTGTATGTTAGATTATTTATGATATTTTCTAGAAAATGAAGTTCTTTGAGTATTCATACTTCTAATAATAAGGTAAGGGAGTTAGTTTTAAACTTTTTAACTTTACAATTGACTTATAACTTTTTAAACTTAAACGATAAATTGATTTGAAAAAAAAAATTAATACACAATTGATGTTTAACAATTATAATTTAAGGTTAAAATAGTTTTACAAAATTTAAACATAATTATGATACTTTTACCTATTTAAGTAAATTTTTTTTTTTCGTTATTTTAGGCATTAAATTGACACCTTTCTATACCTTCATATATATAAATTATTATTATTATTATTATTTAACATGGCGATTGCATAGTTGTTGGGTGATTTAGACTGCAAGCAGATGAACCATAAAAATAGTTGGAAAACATCATAATCAAATATAGTAGCCGGAAGACATTTTGTTCTTGATTTAGATTAGTTTCTTTTTATTCTATTCCATTTTGAAAAGTGAGACCACTCAAATGTCTGACTTTTTCAACTTTCTATGCCTAACATTTGAACAGAACCTATGCATATATAAACATTTTACACGGAACTGTAGAGCTATTTCTCGTTATCATTTTGTTTTTAGGTATTATTGTTATTATTAATATCATGTTGTGTTGCAGGTCCATCCTTCGGATAAATTCAAGGACAGACCTCACTGAATTGGACAAGAAGAAGTAGACATTAAGTACTATAATTATATTGTTTATATGGTTATCCTTCACTTTACATTTTCCTAAAGGTTACACATGTTCTGCCAAAAAACTCTAATTTGCAGTAGTGTTCTGATTATGTGTTGGTAGGTGAATGATGTTGATTATGTAATGCTTTTATTGTATAGTTCAATTGTCATCTCTTTAATCATCTGAAGATAAACCATTCTTTTCAGTGTTGAGTATTTTAATCACCACTACCTCTTGTAAATAGTGATCTGTTGTACCCTAAAATATAAAGATTAAAGGTTAATTAAGAAAGCAGTTGCATTTTTTCTCATGTTAGATATGTATACAACTTTATATATAAAATATAACTCATTGAATTGGATTTTCATCAACTTGAGTCTTGGCCAAATGACTTTCACACATGAATTACACACTTTGAAACAAATTTAAGAAACTGCATCAACCACTCCAAGAATTGTAACCTCTGCCTCTACCAAGCAACTATCCTTGATCTGATAACCTGAGTTTTGATTGGTGAAATTATTGATAGGCATAAATCTGGATGCACCATTTTCAGGGCATGATGCACTAAACCAGTAGTTGGCTGCAAGGAAGAAACACTGTTATTGATTGGACTGATCAAATAGATGCTTTTGTTTTCTTAAACTTAATGTTACCCTTAATGTTAATTATTCATTCAACTATGTATCACTAGTACTTCCCATGAGGAATTGCACCTCATAAAAGTGATCAAAATTTACCTTTTCCAGAGTGATGTTTGGCTTGCTTTTGGTCAAGTATGCGTAGTGTTATCTGTGCATATATTTTGGAACCAGGTGATGGGTCAGCTAAGGTTAGGTACAGAGAAACATAATTGCCCAATTCAGCATCTTTTCCATTGGGATATAGTTTTATCTTCCTACACACAAAAAATAATGACAAATTAGGAAATTGTTAAAATGTCTTGCATTTGCTTGCTGTCAATTTCAAAGCAAAACTTCAAGTTAGGTTACTTGGGAAGCAAATATCCTTTGTGTCAATTAGGACATGTTTGGTTTTCAGTTGGGAGGTCCAGATTCTCTTTCAAAAAATAAAACTGAAGAAGTTTCCTGTCTAATTTTCAGTTGAATTTGATAGAAACTGATTTTTGTCTCAATGTTGCCTCAAACCTTAAATCTAAACAGGTACTTAACCTTGTTAAGTGTTGGTAGGAAGATTCTTCACATTCACCTGAATTAACTTACAAATTCAGAAAATAATTTGGAGTACCAATGAATTGCTAATTTTACCACTTGTAGTTTCCTGCATTGAATGGTTTAGAATCACAAAATTCTGAATCCAACTTTGAGAGGTTGTCAAACTCGTAGAGGTGCTTGTATGCAATGACTTCCTTCATCATCACCAAACATTCTCCTTTTCCTGTGTTTCTTTCTTTGCAAACAAAGACTTCTGCTCCAAAAGTACACGTGTCATCCACCAGATAACCTTTGGAGACAAGGTTGAAGTCTCTGAGAGGAATAAATTGATCAATTCCCCATTCAGCCTTCATTTTGTGAAATCTTCTTTCCTTTCCGACAGTATCTGTTAAATGCAGTGTACCAAAATCAGTAAGAGACCCTTGCTTTGCAGGTAAAAGACTGAACAATCTTAGAACAAATCTTTTTCCAAACTCAAAATGTAAACACCAATTGGCATAAACTTTTTCATAAAATAAAGTAAAATAACTTCTTTAATAAATTAAACTCAGCTTGTGTTTCTCAATATGACTCAATTTATCAGTCATTATTGATGAGCAAACGTATTCATGGAAATAGCAAGAAGACTAAAATGGATACCCTGCACAACTAGGAAGTTGTCGTTGTTCTGATCATGCAAAAAGAGTCTAAAATTGACATAGATTTCCCAACCATGATGAAGTGAACTTGTGTCATCCAAAGCCAAGTAGAGTGAAATATGTTCCCTTATATTCTTGCTCTTGTTTCCACCAGGGTACAGAACTAACTTCCTACGAGGTGCAATTGTAAGCACGTTCATACATAATTTGGTGTAATCTAGATTCATCATTTCATAATGTTTATTTTCAACAGGGGCATGTAAATGAGTACCATTTATAGCCTCCAGCTTCAAAATTCTCTGTTTCGTATCTCTCAACAGAATTCTTCACAAGGAGTGAAAATGACTGTACTTTCAATAAGTAATGAGCTGGTGGAGAATCTACAGTAGATCTTGGAGTGGCTGCAATATTACTTGCTGAGGAATGACATAAAACAAGCAAAATAAATTATGTTATTCTATTTATCAAGTTTGGTTTTCCAATTTGAACCCTGTTATGTTTTGTTGGTTTAGTCATACAAGAAATTGTGTGCATAATGAAAGACATTTCAATAACTAGATCAAAATAATACAAGAACAGGTTCAACCAAAGGCCTAAGTTTCTGGCACACTTACCAAAAATCTGGTCTAGTTTTTTTATATTTTGGAATGAATATTTTAAAATGTAAGTTTTTCATTTCAAAATACTAGTTCTAAAATAAGAAGGATGAATGAGAAATCCTCTCAATTTTGCATTTGCATGTCTCATAGATGCATGTAGGATTCCTAAATAATTATGCAGACAAATATGAAAAGGAACATTGTAAAAGATGTTAGTCAAAAAAGAAGGAAAGGGCACAAACCATCTTGACCGCCCATAATTAGATATGAGCAATGGCAATGAGATGAGAAGTGTTGTGAAGTATTTGAAGTCTATGTTATATATACTGCTATCCATTATCCTTTCCTTGAAGAAAGTTGTTGTTAGTTGAAGGAAGTAAGCATAAATTCTCCACTTTTAGCATGACTAAAAGGCAAAAAAGTTCTCTATGAACTTTTTAAGGATTTATATTATTTTTTATAAAGGATTGATTTCAAGCATAAGGATATTCTTTGCTTCAGAATGTATATGAAGGAATTATATCTTTAAGAATCTCATGGCTTTTTCTATGGTACAAAATGTGTAGCGGTTGGCTTTTTTAATCCAGCAAAAAGATCACATATTTTTCAAACCTTAATATTATATATATATATATATATATATATATATATATATATATTATCATTATTATTTGATCTCTAATTGATATATTAAGGGATTTATATTTTTGGCTTATCTTTTTGTAACAGTTTTTTAAAACAACCCGTACCCCAGAATGTAAATAAATTACATTGGAAATGATTGAGAGGTTTTGTGCAGGAACAACCCTTATTATTATTTTTCCTAATTTCTCCTCCTTTACCTTAGATTCAGTTTAGGATTTTGCAATTGGGTTTCATTTTGTTTGGAAGAACTTTTATAGAATTTTTGAAATATGATTTTTAGAATAGGATTTCTAAAATAAGATTTCAAGAACATGAAATACATTCCAGAATTTTTTAGAATAAAATTTCTTAAACAAACTTTTTAGAATATATATGATATTTTCAACAATGCGTTGTGGGATAGCATTTCTAAAACGAGCTTTTTGAAATATACATTATAATTTCCAAAACAACTCTCTCCACTCTTCTTCTTCCTCTCTCAGAGTGCAACGTGCTATGGAGAACGGAGGTATAGTCTGCGGCAGAAGCGGTAACGGTGCCACTATGCACGATGGAGAGTATTTTAATTTTTTTCTCTTAGTATTGGAGTGCAGTTAGTAACTATGGAGGTGCTGGAAGCAACATCCTATGGATGGTCCTGAATTGGGCGTGTTGCTCCTGCTTATATAAACTCCACAAAAAGAGTTTCTTAAGGGCAAAAACCTTCTGTACCCATCATTTGTAATCTGCACCCCATTAATTTTAGAAAAATCTAAAATTATCCTTTAAAAAATATTTATTAATGAGTTTATTTGAATATTTATTTTAAGATAGATTTATTTTGAGAAAAATATTTCAAAAGTGTCCAATGTCATAAAAAATTATCCTCAGATATAATGAACCTGAAATATCTCATGTTTTCATTTGTGTTGCAGGAAAGCAACTAATGTTAAGTGTTGCAGAGATGGTACCTAGACATCATTAATATAATGAACCTACGTCATCATCAACTGCAGAAAAAAGACAAGATTATGTGCTTGAAACATTGTATTACATGTTGATATTCGAGTAATTGCCAGCTGTATTATTTATTATAACAAAAATATTAGAAATACATTTTCAAATATATTCTCTCATGATTAAAATTTACTCAAAATTCTAAAATTTGATGGATCTCATTACTTGTTACAATAGGATCCCAACCTCACACGTTATCAACCATTTCTTTTTAGGTCAGAATTATAAATTTTCAAAGAAATAAAATTATCAGTTATTAGGTGAAGGAGGAGCAAGAGTTCTAGGAATGCTCAATGAAAAGAGTTGATGTTGCAATTTCTCAGTTCACGGGTGAAGTGCATATGTAGTTTGAAATAAAATAAAATAAATACTTTTACAAATTCCAATACAAAGTTACCAATCTCAATATAAATAAATATTCAAGTGGCTGTATTTTTGAACTATAAAGAAATATTTTTTAATATATGAATTGCTATATTTTCTATATTTTTAATTCATTACGAAGTTTGTTCGTAAAGACACGAATCACCTATAAACTTGTTAAAAGTATAAATAAATCACATTCACTAATAAAAAGTTTAATAAAAAAATAGTTATCAATTATAACTCTTTAATTCTAAGTAATTTTAAAATAAAAATTCAAATTTTAATTTATTATTTAAAATTATTCACCTTTATTGGTCATAAGAAAATATTTTTTATTATTACATGAAGAAGGAAAGTTGGTATTATTTCCTTATTATTATTATAAAAGATAGATAATAAGAATAATAGAAAGGTTACGTCAGTGCGTAACAGATACCACAACACAAAACGAGGAAGGCGCGTAGACAACCTTTGGCTTATTTCGTAAGGAACAAATGCCACGTCGGACATGTGTGAACGCTACGTGGGATCTTTGACTTCAACTCTCTCTTTTTCTTAAGTGTCCTTCACGCGCCACCACCGTTATCCCTCCCTCTCTCTTCTCTTTTCCTTTCACTGTGCCTTCATTTCCACCACTCTTTGCCCTTCTACAACACTCTTTCATTTCCCTCTTTGCCCTTTTATTCATCGTTTCATTCAATTCGTTTCAGTTCTCAGCATTCGCTTTTTGAACTCTATGTGTCAGACTATTGCTTTGTAATGGCCAAGACCACAAAATACATTCCCAACTCACAATTAGGTTTGATTCCCCTTCTTCAACTTCACAAGCGTGTTTCAATTTCAGTTCTTGTTTCTCATTTTCATCATGATCAAGCTTGTGCATCTTTTCAATTTACATTTTCTTAGTTTCATCTTTTCTGCATGCATGCATGCACACCCCTGATTGTGTTATTTTTCATTCTGTATGCAACATGCATGTGTACTGTTGTTTCACTATTCCTGATCAAATGGGTGCCATTTTTTCTTTCAATCACCGTGTTGCTATGCTTTGCTTGGATTGGATCACTGATAACAATTGGGAAGTTTATAGTTTGTAGTTTGTAATTTGTAATTTGATGTGAGCTATAGTTATTCAAGACATCGACGAATGTGCTAATTGAATAAAATTCATCCATTCTCTGTGCAGTATCGTGTAATTATTTAAGCTTTAGTTCTGCTGTTGCCTTCACTGAGTATGCGTATAAATTTATCATTCAAATAGAGTGATGCATTTGTGTTCAAGTTTGATTTTTTTTCCCCTTCTTATAAAATACCCTTTGAATGTTTCCTGGTATCTGATAGAGCTTGAAGAGATATTGCAAGAAGCAGCACATCGTTGGCTTCGACCTGTTGAAATATGTGAGATACTTCGCAACTATAAGAAGTTTAAGTTAACACCAGATCCACCTGTTAGGCCTCCTGGTATTTCCTATTTTTCCTGAACTTCACATCCTTCTTGATTTTGATATTTGCTAGACAAAAAGGGGAGGGAATTCGTTTTACCAGGTTAGGTGCTTACATCATCGATTTGGAAAGTACCATGCCTTAGAGGCTTGGAGAGTGATTGATAGGGTAACATGCTGTAAAATTTGGAATTTTCTTGTTCTGTTTTTTCATTGAGCTCCATGTAGGATGGAGAGACTAATCAGTAGTAGTGATAATTGAACTTAGTTATGATATCTCAGGCTCTTTGTATATGCCTTTGACAACATTAAATATGCCTGCTATAAGGATAGAGTGCTAATTTTGGCATTAAGCTGTCATTTATTTATTTATTTATTTTTTTCCAGCTGGATCACTATTCTTGTTCAATCGAAAAGCACTTCGTTATTTTCGCAAGGATGGTCACAGGTGGAGGAAGAAAAAAGATGGGAAGACCGTAAGAGAAGCTCATGAAAAGTTGAAGGTGTGCTGTTCATTTTGTTAGTTGTAAGTTTCACTTTTTAGAATTGTTATGTTAATTGAACCTCTTGCATGGATCAAATTTTTGTGTTGGAAATTTGGAATAGCCTCATGTAAATTAATCCACTATAGATTCTTATTGTTTAACATACAAGACCTTGACAATGTGGTCAGGTCATTAACATATGACAAGATAGTAAGCTTGATATCTAAGCAGGATGTTTTTCTTAAAGTATTCAATTATCAAACATTAATTTCAATCCATGAATTTATAATTTCACAAATTTTACTGTAAGGTAAAATTAATGGAATAACATAAATTTGTGGCAACATCCCCTTTTTTTCAGGTCCACATATATATTTGTTGGGACCATTCAATTGTTTTCTTATTTGTACATATTAATAGTGGTTGAAGAATCTCCAAGGATTATGCCAAAGCTAACTAACTTTATTCCTTTAAATCTATTAGTCGAAAGGCACTTGGTTCTTTTTCATTGGCATGTTTCGTTCAAATTCCATCGTGGTTAATATAAGTCTACAATAGATAATAATCTCGGAAAAGTTTCATAAAAGAGATAAAATAAATAACAACCAATAGAAGTGTTTCGGAATGTTTTATTTTCTTATATTTTGGCAATTGTATCAAATAAACATATATATTAAAATAAAGTGATGTCATTTCCCCTTTTATTTTATTTTGGACCCATGAATTGCCTAATTATTTAGCTATATTTTAAAATGTAGGTTGGTAGTGTGGATGTCTTGCATTGTTACTATGCCCATGCAGAGGATAATGAAAACTTCCAACGGAGAAGTTTTTGGATGCTTGACGAGTGAGTTTCTGTCATAAGAAGCGGACCCTTATTTTAATGGAATTATTTTTTGAGAATTTAGGTGTGCTTAAAATCATGGGCTATTTCACTAGTTATGATCCTTTCACAGTCTTGGCATTGACAAAAAAAATTCTTACAATTTGAAAATTGTATTGGTTTGCAGGCAGTTAGAGCACGTTGTCCTTGTTCATTATCGTGAAATTAAAGAGGTATACATGTGTTCTTCTCTTTTTTGCACTTTTTATTTTGTATCATATAAAACTATCCAGACATGATGCTGCTGTGTTGTGATCCGTTGCATTCTTAATCACCTCAAGCCTTCACCCTTCAAGTTCTAAAGCTAGATTACCTAGTCCCGGAACTCCTTAAAGTCTTAAAACACAATGAAAAACTCATCAAGAGTTTCAAACGATGAAACTAATAAGGGTAAACCTAATCCTAAATGAACAAAATAGATGCAAACCGCATTATTAGTATGAAAATACAATGTATGAAATCAATTGTAACCAGAATCCAGTTTATTCTTGTTAGTTTAAGCTCAACTATGTTGATTTTTCTTTCTTCCAAGCTTATTTTTAACAATAAGCTGCTTTTGTGAGCTGTGACCAATCAAAAAGTCTGACTACTGATTGACCTGTTAATAGACCTTTCTGATATTGTTTTGATTCTCTGAGTTTGCAATGTTTTTGTTTTTGTTCATGTTTATGTAGTTTGTATGATTTACACTTTGCAGGGCTGCAATTCTGGCATCTCACATTTTCCAATAGTTCCAGTAACCCTGGTTGCTAGCTCTCAAAATAGTTTAGTGCTTTCCTCTACCAAAATAAACGTACCAGTATCTGTAGTTCAAACACCTTTCACATCAAGTGCAAATAAAGTTGTTCAGAATGGACACTCTTCAGAGTATGAGGATGTCAATTCAAAAGATGGTCCTCAAGCCTCCTCTCATGCTCAGCCTATCAGCAATTCCATAATTCACAGTGCACCTTCGTTTACACATGAAGTTGCTGGTAAGTTGTACAATACTGTGGACGTATGATTCATTCAAACTATGAAATAAATTAGGAGTAAGTTTATTATGTCAGTTGTGAATTAATTTCAATGCAAGTGTATCCCTATTGCCATTATTTTTATCTTTTATGGCAAAATAATGATGATTTTAAAATTTATTGTTGTGTTACTGATCTTTCATAATGCATTTTTTCAGAGTTACTTGCATTATTATATTTGAGGGATTACCTGTTAACTTATCTTTTTAATGTAAATTTACCTATAAAAGTGTTGATTTATTTTAATTCATCTTGGAATGCAATTATTATTTTATTTTGTATAGTTATTAGTCAGATGAGATTTTAGTGACAGACAATATCTATTGTCCTGGTACTCCTTCACTCTTATGCCTTTAACTGTATTTGTTTATTTTGGCTCATTGGGCTACTATGGTTGACCATATGGTAAGTTTATTGAATTTTTAACATGTGATTAATGCTGTTTTATTTTTATGATTTAGGTTTTTCCGAGTTGTTCAGGAACCCCTTGAATTCAACATGGTCATCTACTTTCCCTAGCTATTCTCCTGGTACAGTCTTGTCTCCCTGGACGATTCAGAATTCTAGCAGAAACACAATTTATATGCTTGATGAAAGACATCATACTGAAGGATCTGTTGAGGGCTCAGAAGCTGACTTCACTGTTCATAAGCTAAACAATGCTAAGTTAGATGCTGCTAACAGAATGCAAGATGGTGTAATTTTCAGAGATAGGCTCGTCACTGACATGTACATCCAACCGGTTGAAGAAAATTTACTTACTGTTGATCAGGTGTAGTAATTTAGTTATCAATGCATTTATAGCTCCTGAGTTTGAAACAGTAAATCTAAACATTCCAAGTGATCATTAGCTTTGTCAATGCATCTGAAATTCATGTTAACAACTTAATGTATTTTAAAATCTCTTGGTCTGTGTTGTGCCTGACTTTCATGCTTGATAATGACTATCCGATATCCTGGAGGCTTGTGGATGTTCTGTATGCAATCTTGTTCCTGTGGTTTTTTTATATAGTTTAATTTCTTGCTTCTTCCCCAATGTAACCTTTTTGAAAACAATTTAATTATGTTGTGACAGGTGCAAAAGGAGGATGATCCGGATACATTCCGTGCTCAATTATATGATCATAATGATCATCCAATTGTTGCAACTACTAATAAAGCGCTAGTTGAACAGAAACTTGAAGTTGGTTGTTCAGACAAAGATGAATCAAAACAGGTTGAATATGGGGAAATGAAGAAACTTGATAGTTTTGGAAGGTGGATGGATAAGGAGATTGGAGGAGACTGTGAAAATTCCTTGATGGCTTCAGATTCTGGTAATTATTGGAGTACACTTGGTGCTGATAATGAGGATAAGGAGGTATCTAGTTTACGAGACATACAGTTGGACATGGATTCATTAGGCCCTTCTCTTTCCCAAGAACAACTATTTACTATCCATGACTTTTCTCCAGATTGGGCATATACTGGGGTTAGAACAAAGGTGTGTGCCTCTTCATGCACATGCTTAAAATTTTATGTAATTGTATATTCATAAATTCGCCATATAAAATCTGGTTTTTATTTATTTCTTCCTTCCTTCTGTGAAAAGGTTTTAATAGTTGGCACATTTCTCGGAAGTAAAAAGCTCTCTAGTGAAACCAAATGGGGATGTATGTTTGGTGAAATTGAGGTTTCTGCTGAAGCTTTAGCAGATAATGTGATACGGTGTCAGACTCCTTTGCACTCACCTGGTCGTGTACCATTCTATGTGACCTGCAGTAATAGGTTAGCTTGCAGTGAGATCAGGGAATTTCAATTTGATGAACATCCAACCAAATTTTTAGGTCCTTTGGGTATTAAAATCTCACCAGAAGTTGAGCTCCAACTTCAACTGCGACTTCTTAAACTAGTAGACTTGGGACCTGACAATAAGTGGTTGAAGTGCTCTCTTTCTGGTTGTGAAAAATGTAAACTCAAGGCAATAATGTATTCCACGAGAGATGGTAGTGGAGTATTTAAAGAAACTTTCCAGATTGATGGAATTGATCATATAAAACCTAGAGATGTACTATTTCAGAGATTAATGAGAGACAAGCTTTATGAGTGGTTGATATACAAGGTTCATGAAGGAGGAAAAGGATCACATGTGTTGGATGATGAGGGCCAAGGAGTAATACATTTGGCAGCTGCACTTGGTTATGTTTGGGCTATGGCCCCATTAGTTGCAGCTGGTATCAGTCCGAACTTCAGAGACAATCGTGGAAGAACAGGACTTCATTGGGCATCGTATTTTGGGAGGTCAGAACCTATTCATGTTGCGAACTTTCCATGCTTGTGTCTGATATTATCAGGGCACTATCTTCAACCAAAATTCATATTGTAATACCTGTATCATTCTGCTTGATTTTCTCACTGGAGGATAAATTTATATTCTCTCTTAATCTCTTAGACATTGTATGAATTTTGTTTCTCAAAACCTGAATTTTTTTCATCCATACTGGAAATTTCTATGCCTAGTTTCTTCTTGTTGGGGATGATTCTCATTACATATTGTCTTTGTGCCTTCTTTATGTTCTCTCTCATTATCAGCACACAATTCTATGGGCTATACAGTGATTTATATAACTTGTGAATCAATCTTACTCTTTTATGTTTTCTTCTCTCCAGAGAAGAAACTGTTATTGCTCTTGTCAAATTAGGCGCAGCCCCAGGTGCTGTTGAGGATCCAACGTCAGCACTTCCTCCAGGTCTAACAGCTGCTGATTTAGCTTCAAGTAGGGGACATAAAGGCATTGCTGGGTATTTGGCCGAGGCAGATCTGACTAATCAACTATCTGTACTGACTATCAAGAAAAATGAGACTGGTAACATTGCCACAACCATAGCAGCTGACAGTGCTTTTCATTCTGCTGAAGATGACTCATCTAATTTGACAATGGATGAGCAACACTATCTCAAAGAGTCCCTTGCTGTGTTTCGAAAATCAGCTCATGCAGCTGCTTCAATCCTAGCAGCCTTTAGAGCAAGGTCATTCTGTCAGAGACAATTAGCCAAAAGTAGAAGTGACATTTCAGACTCAGTACTTGACATAGTTGCCGATTCTTTGAGCAAGGTACAGAAGATAGGTCACTTTGAGGATTATTTACATTTTGCAGCTTTAAAAATTCAGAAGAGATATCGTGGATGGAAAGGAAGAAAGGACTTCTTGAAGGTAGCCAACCGCATTGTAAAAATCCAGGTACTTGTTACAGTGTATTCTACTACCATCATACCTTGATCATCCCGTCCTTCTAGATCATTTTCAAGACAAGTATTACAATCTGCTTCTCATGTTTCACCCTAAAATTGATTGATGCTTATACTCTTTACCATTTACTGGGCTAATGCAGTATGCACTTTCACTGTATATGCATCCTTTGTGTCAATATGCCAGCTTTTAATTATTTTTGGTTTTAAAAAAATTATTTTATATTTGTGATGAAAGTATTACATCTTGATTTAACAATATTCTTCTATATAGGCTCATATTAGAGGACACCAAGTTCGTAAGCAATACAAAAAAGTTGTGTGGTCTGTTAGTATTGTGGAAAAGGCGATTCTTCGTTGGAGACGGAAAGGAGCTGGTCTGCGAGGATTCCAGGGAGGGCAGCCAGTTGAAGTTGATGAGTATGACTTTCTTAGCGTTGGGAGGAGACAGAAATCAGATGATGTGAAGAAAGCTCTCGATAGAGTCAAGTCCATGGTTCGTAACGCAGAGGCAAGGGATCAGTATATGAGGCTCATCATGAAATATCAAAAGTTGAAGGTAGTCACTATTTGTTTCCTTTTGCTGGACCATTTTTGTATGCCAGTCTGGTGCAGGTGGCTTTTGAACCTTTTCAGTCCTATGAAGTAGTGAATGGTTCATCTAGTTTTGGTGAATTGATTCAAAAAGATATAATCAGCTCTTGTTGATTGAAAACAAATTTCTGATTGTCTATTTTCTTTTGCTGCTTGTTTTGGCATGAATAGATTGATGATAGTGGAAGCAGTCAAGCACAGCACGTGGATTAGATTCTGAAGGAAGCAGAGAGCACTACTGAGCACTTACTGTTTATAATAAAAACTACAGGTATACTTTTATGTAAATAACATCTAACAAAGTTTATAGTTTATATGGAAGTTCAGATAATTTGAAAGGTGGAAGAAAATCAGAAAAAGGAAGGGGGGTATGTATATTAGTCGATATTACATTGTATAGACTTGTAGAATATGCGGATGTTCGCAATAATATTACTTTTTATTTATATTTTGTTTGTTGTAGAAAATGTTTGTTTGATTTATACAAATTATGGTTGGTTCTTCATTTATTTAACTCATGTCTTGCCCCACTAAATCTTTAGGTTGTTCGTATCAATGAGCCCAAAAGGAAAAAACATTTCTGTATGTAGAGAGTTGAACAGACATTCGGTACCCGTAAATGAAAATCCAAACATACTATTAATTGATTCTAAATTAGCAGTGACTCTGAATTCACATCACAGCCGATTGAATTAACCCATGAAACTTTCCCTTTCATCCGAAGTTGTCCCAACTTTCACCTTTTTCACTCTACATTTAGTTTAATTTAATTCATTTAACAAATATTCTTGAAAATTTATAAAAAGATTAATAAAAATTTAATTATGAAAAAATTAGTGAGATTAATTTTGATCTGTTAGGCATGGATAAAAATATTAATTAGAGAATCCATTGAATTTTAAAACTAAATAGATAAATTTTGATATACTTTTTAAGTTTTTGTAATTAAGAAATTCGATGAATTTCTTTTATATAAATAAGATGCATAACCTGTATTGTGGTCACCCGTATGTGCGTAACACCAAATAAGATAGAGACAATTCATTGGTTATTAGATGATAAAATTTGCACAAGAGAAAAAATAAGAACTAGGTGCACACTATTACTATTACAAGCCGAAAAGCACAACTGTACAAAATTCAAGATGACAACCTGGAACGTGTCAACTGAAAACTTGAACAATATACAAATCAAATAATAGGTTAATTCGCTCCCGAGGTGATGGAGATAGTAAAGGAGAAAACTTCCATTAATAATATGTTTCATAATTTGCATATTATTGAGTAAGTATTCTCCTAACACAAATGGGATATGCGTGCATTTTCTCTTTGGAGAATTTATGCTTCTCTCTCTTGTGTGTGTGAAGAGTGTATGTACAGTTAGTTTATTTAGCCTTGAGAATTATTGCCGGCAAAATCGCGGAAACGAGCAGGCTCGTCATTAAGACGAGAAAGACGTCGTTCGGGTTGAGACAACCTTTTACGGAATCCAACTGTACCCGTATTTACAACGCCTTTGTCCTGTAATCAACAAAACGAATGGCACATAAGGAAAAGGGTTCGTTGTTAAATGGTAAGTAGTGACTAGACCCTACCAAAAACATAAAGTTATGTATGTAGACATGCCTTAGTCTTTGATGACTGTGGAGCAGGATGGGTATTTCGTGTCCCAACTAGAGTTCTCACCGCGTCATCCAATTCTGCAACCTTCCTCAAGAGATTGGTCTTGTCCATCTGCAAGAAACCATTACAATAAGATTTTGAATTATTTGGGAAACTCAAATCACAATATGTCTTCTGACATACCTTCAACATTTCATTTTGTGCACAAAGCAACTGATCTCGTTCTTGCAGTTGCTGCATTGCTATCTTAGTGGCAAGTATATCTGCCTCTTTGGTTTTCAGTTCCGATACGCAACTGAGTCACAAATTATTAGTGAGAAATGGAATTATGAAATGAAAGTTTTGAACCTTTTACAGTTTTGAATAATCAAAAAATACTTTAATTACGATAAAAAAAACTCCTTAATCATGAGCTATTCCAAATTGAAAACAAGTAACTGCAACGTATAATCACACACGGAAAGCAGATTAGTAAGACATGGTTTCTGAGGTATTCTAACCTCTCTCTTTCTTCAATGAGATCATTTATCTGCAGTCTTAGATCGAGGTTCTCTTTTTCCTAATAGAAAGAGATGGTAATTAAGACAAGCACATAACAAAATTTAATATACACCATGATTTTGGCTCAAGTACCTTTGCAAAGAACTCTTCTCTATGATGCTGAGCCTCCTCCACTAATTTGACAATTTGGTTTTCGTCTATCAAATTCTAGAACATACCAGATGCAAAAACGCAAGGCAATGAGAAATCACATCCATCAATTCCCACAATTATAAATGAATCTGAAACTTACTGCATAATCGGTAATGTCCAATTTTACACCAAGAAGGTCCCGAATGACATCATGAGTCATGTTTTCAGTAGCGGCCAGCCTTGTTTGTAGCATTAATACCTGATCGAATATAAAAAAAAAACTTAGACCACTATGCATTGAGTAATAATTGTTCTATTTTTTCGTACCACTGTTACAAATCTATATGAAGTAGTTTGTTATTCCTATGCCTTAAATTCTATACCTGGCCTGCAGCTTAGTTATTACTGTTACAAAATTTGCTTTTAGAAAGAAAAAAACATGGTAATCCGTGAACCAAATAATAAACATTGTCAAATCACTGGGTAAGTCGTGTAAAAGTTAAGGCATGGAAGAAAAGAAATTCAACAAAAAACCAAAGGTGATATTGGTTTCGATTGAGATGAATTATGAATGACAATTAAACAGCATTCTAGACATAGATTCTTGAGGCCATCATTTTCATTTTTTGTTTCTTTCTTCTCATGCATTGTCTAAAACCTTATAGCTATAATATGAAAATGATATCAATGTGTACTCTCCAATCGTCTAAAATGGTAAAGACCTCCTTTTGCCTGCCAGCTGCAAGTGCTTCTAGTTCTCCCACACGGGACCTTGCCACCGATAGTTCTAGATCTTTCTCCTGATTCATCTGCTGAACAAGATTTGAAATGCATCTGAACGGTGAGCTCGAACCCCTTGTTCTTACTGAGCTTTTCTCATTTTTCTCTTGTGCTGGTGCCACTGACGTTGAATTTGACATTTCTGTCTTCACTTCAAGGAACTTTGACTCCAGGCACTTGTACTAACCAAGAAGGATAAAATAAGCAAAAGAGATTGGAATGTAAGAATAACAGATGATACAAAGTTTCTGGTATTCAAATAAGAATATCGTTTACCAAACTTGCTTTTCAACACAATGTGGGCCACAAAATTGGCTGATAAAACATAAACTTATATTTTTGTACCTTCTGTTGGTACTGCATTGCTTGGGCTTCGGCATGCAACACAATTTCGGATATATACTCTTTGCACTTTTTAATCTTCCAAAAAATATACAAAATATCAGAATTCTGGACAAAAATAGTATGATGTACAATACAGTTAAATTGTCTTGTAATGAATATCTCGGGAGTCTGGGATAAATACCTCTTTATCTTGTTCTGCATTTTCCTTTTCAAGAAACCTTATCCGACTTAATGCTTCGTGAAGTTCCAGTACTCTACCATGTTGCCTGCATCGGGGTTTTAAAAAGACGGACAGTGAAGAAATTAAATCAGAAACCGAAAATAATTTGGACCAACTTTTCATGTAAAAATTATTTTACACTATAATCTGATCTTGTATCTTCTCTTCATCGACTAATCAGGTTATGAGAGTGAACTTTTTTCAATCATGTGCCACAAATTGATTAGACTATACTATGAAAAAAATTTACCTACAGTTGATCAACATTAAACTATAACACATATCAAGGAAGGAACAGCAGCTCTAACCTAGATATCTGCTCATCAGTCTGAACGTTTGTGCTTTCTGAAGCAGCATTCTCGGGAAATCTGTCAACTAACAATAATCTCTCTTTCAAAGCTTGGAGTTCCATTCTTAATGAATCACTAATTGAACGATGTCTTCCCACCTCCTCATCCATTTCATGTACCTATGACCAATCCATTCTTGTCAAAAAGAAGCTAATGTGTAAAAGACCAGTTCAGTTATCCTATTGAGCATTAATAATATTACTGAAAAAGGTAGTGGGATTAAACGTTAATAATATTACTGAGCTTCATCACTTTGAATTACTTATCAAAAACTTTTCCGTAAACTTTTCCGTAACTAACCTTTTTCTCTAAAACATTTATGGTAGACTCAAGCTCCTCAACAGAATGCTCCAGAATCTTGACTTCCTCTTCCTTTTGCTCAGCAAACAGCTTACTAGACTCTGACTCCTACAAATGATATTTCAGTTCCACCAAAGGTGGTTTCACCAATAAGAATTATTTGAAAGTAACAGAATAATCAGCACATAGATACCTGACGTGCTTCCATGGCAATGGCTTCCTTTTCGTCAGCCAAGGAATAAGCCAGCTCAAGCTTAACAGTCAAGACACCAACTTCTTCATGGAGTTGGTCTCTCTCTATTATCACCTGGTTTAGTTCATCCTCAATGCTTTCAAACAAGGAAAGTGATTGGTTTTCCAGTGAAGCTGTCAGATTAGTAATTTCTTTTTCCAAACCTCTAATCACCTCTCTATGTTCATCCAATTTGCCTTCAGCTTCAGTTTTGTTGGCATATAAATCTTTCAGAAGCTCCCTTAACTCCACATTTTGTTTGGAAAGATTCTCAATTGATTCTTTAGCAAGTTTAAGCTCATATTTTGATGTAGTTAAGGCCTTCTCGGTATTAGCAAGAGAACCTTCAAGTTTTCTGTTTTGAACCAGTACATCATCAAGCTGACTTGTTTTAATCTCCAGCTCATACCGAACTTGGCTAAGAGAATATATTAACTTTTCAGTCTGATCCTTAATGTCCTTGCTGTTAGAAGCTGATTCCTGCAATAGCCTAAAGTCAAAAAGTAAGCCCTCTAATAACACTTGCTTCCTCTCCAACTCCTTTCTAAGAGCCATATTTTCATATAATATGTTGACATTGGGCAAGTCTGGCTGCTCATGCACCTTCTGGATTAACACACATTGATCTGTTTTCACTGCACCTTTACTACCTGTAGTAATTACAGGTTCTGCAATACTAGAGCAAGTTTTTAGCAAATTATGCAATTCCCCTTGTCTTGATGATTGCAAATCATGGTTTATACTAGCGCAGGCAAATTTACTGAAAAGCTCTGTTACACAGCAATTGTACAGAACAAAAGATACAAATCCACCATCCACCATCTGAGAGCAAATATCTTCTACAAATGATCTCATATTATTCATAGAATATAGCATCTCCTTCCCAGTGAGAAGAATATCAGAATACATTGTCAAAAATTTCTTCTCCATATCAGTTTGCATTTGCAGGAAATGCTCTTCTAGCATAGAAACCGAATTTGCCATCTCTATCAAACTGCAATGGACGCTGTCCTTTAGTAATTGATTCTCTTCTTCTTTATGACAAATTGAAGATTTAAGTTTTTCAATCTCTTCTTCTAAGCTAGCTCTCTCTAGTAACAAGTTTTCACCACACTGCTTCCACATAGCAGTCAACTGTTTAGAATCTTCATATGCTTCCGTCAATGCATGCAGTGCAAGATCAGCTTCCTTCACTGTTGCATGAGCTTCCATAAATTTGGTTAAGAAACCATCATCAGGCCTGATCTCCCTATAACCCAATATCTGAGCAGAGGTAGAGAATTAAGAGAACATAAGAGACGGACCTATATTCTTGTACTTTGTCAAGCAAGCAGTAAATTTAATACTTGGTGCATTTATTTCATATTTAGGCCACTAAATGGAAAGCTACATACCTCTCTGTCATTCTCACAAACTGCTTCGTCTTTCTGCAAGCTCAACTGGAAAAATGGATCCTCCCTTTTCAGTTCTGTCATTCATCATTACATGATTTAGTCTTCTGCAGTACTTTTCAGATGATTAAATACAAATAGATGTGACATTTAAAAAACTGTATATTTATGAAAGGAAAAATGGAAGTAGTGAAATGATACCTTTTGAGTATGAAAAGGATCCATCATCCAATTCTTGAAGCAATGCAGACAAACAAAGATAGAGTCTTTGAAAACCATCATATGAGGCATTTAATTCTTTACTCAGACAAGACACTACTGCTTCATTGAGAATTCGCCTTTCCACAAGCTTTCCTGTATTTGATGATTCGCAGTCATCAGATTGAATTACAGCGTACCTTTCAGATTTTAGGTCCACCATTTGTTCAGAAGCAAAGTTTTCAATTTCATTTGATAAATCAGAGAGTGACGAACTATCAGTGCTCAATTTATCAGCATTTACAAGATCTTCATCCACATCAACTAATTGTAAGCTAGACGCATCTGCTTCTGTGCTAATAAAATCCCCTATGAAATTCAATCTTCTATTCACTTCAAGAAGTAGCTCTTTTATCTGATGCAGTTTGTGATGTTGTTGGTTCACAAACTCCTGACATTTGTTTGCATTTGATGTTGAGAAATCTACTGTGTAACCCTCAGAACTTCTGTGATACATCCTTAAATCACTTATTTCTTTCCTCATGATCCGAGTTTCCTTGACAATGTCCTGAATCAAGTCCCTGTAAGCTGAAGTAAGGCCTGAAACACCAGTGTGGAAAGCTTCTGTCTGCATTTCTGTATCAACAAAAGATGCTTTTACAGCATTCTCCATCTCCAGTACCTCAAGTTTAGTCAACTCAACTTGAGCCTTAAGATCATTCAGTATCAAATTATTTTGGACATCTTGATTCTCAGAAAGAGTACAATTTCCAAGTTTGCCTTGGACATCAAGTTCAGGAATGGAAACATCTTGAACATCATCATTCACGTGAGCTACATTATAACAATCAGAGAGCCATTTTGCTACAAGGAATGCAGCATCGGCTTGTTTAGTTGCTCTACAAAGCTGATTGTTTTTATGATTTATTTCATTTTCTAGCATCCTTATCATATTGGTCTTCTCATTTAACAACAATTGTAACTCAATTGCCTCCTCAGTGCCTTCATTCTTGTCTATCTGTTGAAATGCATTTAAGGTTACCATTGCTTCCCTTAAGGAACTTAATTTCACCTCCATGTCCAATACCATCTTCTGTGCATCCTCCAAGCTACTTTGTAGCTGCAGAATTGCCTCCTCCTTCTCAATATACTTTTTGAGAGCCGTGTCAACTTGCTCACTAATCCAAGCATTGACCTGGGGAAATGAACAAGAAATGCTTTTTACCTGACCACAGGCCTCTTTGAGAGATCTTGAGCCTTCTAGAAGGAAGGTTGTCAGCTCCAACATAGCTTTTTCCCAGTCCAAACTCCGTGACTTTATTTCCTCTTCTTTTTCTGCAATCATATTTCTTAACTCTGCATTTTCTTGAGCAGTGGTGCATAACCTCTCTTCAAACTCTGACTGAAGATGGGCAACCTCTTCCTGTAACTGAAGAATTGTATTGGTTGTCTCCATTTCAACCTCTTGACAGATTGTTTCGGTCTGCCGTTTTTGAGATAACTGTAATGTCCATTCCTCTTGATATCTGTCATTAAGTAACCTCGCTTCTTCAAGATCCTTGCTCATTTTTTCTAATTTTGCCTTTAACCCGTCATTGTTGTTATGTTCAGTATCTTTAGCAAGCATTACTACTGAGGCTCCCAATGGTTTTGCTTCTATTTTATTTGCTAAAGCATCGTTAGCTTCCCATCTCGAGGACGGAACTTCATCTCCAGAATCACTTCTTCCAGATATTGTCTCAACCTGTAAAATTTAACTTAGTATGATGAACTTAATTATAAAAAAAGAAAACACACATGAAACTCGGTTCCCAAAAAATATGAGCATATGTGAAACTATTAACCATTAAATATTTCTCATATAAAGATTTAGAAACGTCCCTTGCCACGGGAATTTTGGTTAATAGTTAATGATTTCCTTAAGATATAAGGATATTAGCTCAACATGAGAAAAATTGCTTGGGAGATGAATATATCTTCTTATATTTGCTACATTTCTGAGAAATTTTGTTTTCTTTGCTTCTTAACATTTTTTCATGTGATGAAATTGTTATAGATTTTGGTCATATTGAATATCCACCTATGCAGTAGACACAATGTCAGATAAAAACTACCACAATATGCACACAAATGCATTTATGTTAAAATCACTTTCATAAGCAAAAGAGACTAAAATCCTGTAAAGTTAAAAACGCATTGTATTTTATTCTTTTCTCACCAATGAACATTTATCTGTCTTTAGAATTTCATCAGGATGCTCAAAAGAAGAGTTTAGAAACTGCAAGAATAGAAAGAGTTAAACATGATAGAACAGAGGTTCAGCAATGTCTTCACAGGCATTTCCAGTATTTCTTAAGATGTGCTCATATAGACTTAACTTGATCGTAGTTCAAATATTTTCCCAGCTCCGCTTGTAAATTACCCACTTCTCTGCAACATAAACAATGAATAAGGAAGAAATTTGTTAGTGGTCTACCAGCTAATAGTTTTTAGAATTGCAATGCAATAATAGTATCACCAATACAGACTATTTGCAATTATGCTATGGAGAGAAAATGAAGAAACAAATCATTTTTTATAAACCTAGACAACATGTCTCATGTTCTCCACAATAAATGCATTGTTCATTTGTTCTAAGTCGCAAAATGTCAAACAATAAAAACTTGTAAACTAAATACAGCTTCAATAAATTAGTATTGAAGTTATAGCTTAGCATACAAGGAGACCCCAGAGATGAAATATGAAATGATGAATGAACTTATTGAGGTATTTGCTGATTATGAGCCCCATATAAAATGGAATACCAAGTTTCTCATTAACAATGATGGTGCTAATGATGACATATTTAAGGCAATTGTCTACCTAAGCAATTTAGAATTCATATTCTGGCACTCTTCTAGCTCTTGTGCAGTATCAGTATCCTGAAATATCAAAGACCACACAAAGTGAAAACAGAAAATCTCAGATAGTACTATTAATAGGGCATAAGTAATAAAAGAAGTAAACCTGATTCACATTTTTCATGGAGAATGTAAATTTTCCCTGGAGATTAACAAGGAGCTGAACATTAAAGAAAAATACCAAATATCAGAAATCCAACCCAAACGAAAGTTGATATTTATCTTTTAAGAGAGGGAGTGACAAATTATGGGACCTAACCAACCTGATCACGCAATTCAGATAGTTCAGTCAGCAATCTTTCCCGTTCTCCATGCTCATAGGACTTTTGAAATCTGGTGGTAAGAACTGATGCAAAATGAGTCACTGGCATCCAGGAAAAGATTAAAACTTAAGAATATTAACTGTCCACTCAGCTTACCCTCGAGGTTGTTGCAAAAGTCTATCATTCTCCAAAGCAAGTGTGGATAACTCTGAATTTTTATCTATTTTCACTTTAAGCAACTGAATCTCCTCCTGCAAAGCCCTGTTTTCCTCCATGAGATACTTCTCAGCTGTCAGTTTCCCATCCACCAATAACTCAAGTTGTTTGATTTTCTCCTTATAATGCGTCAGCATACTTGAAGTATGCTCAATATCCTCTTCTCTTTGTCGAATCTGCCAAAAATGATATTACTTTAAGCCCATGATATTAAAAATATTTGGGCCTATTCACATAATTCCCTGAAAAAAATTCTGTGTACAGATTTTTGGTATGGTAAAATTATTGGCCGGTTTTAAAATGTGAATATCTTTTGGGGAGCTATTTTTTTTTCTTTTTTTGTCAAAACATACTCACCAAACAATTTCTGTGGTCTATTTCAGCCTTTAAATTCTGGATTGTAGTTTCTGCCATTTTTTCTCTCCTCAGGGCACTAACCAAAGCAGCTTTCATGCATTTGATCTGCCAAGATATAACAGCTCTAACTTTCAGTGAATCTTGTAATAACTATTATGCAATAACCTTGACAATTTCACACAACCCATAATACAAAACCCTCACGATAACTGCCATCAACTAACCTCTTTTCTTGGAATGAGTAGGTTGTTATCTGTTGTTGCTCTTTCTCCTAAAGAGTCATATCCTTCTGACACTTCACTCAATGTAAACTTTTCAGAATTTGGCTCTAAATTTGATGAGGTAGGAAGAAATTTATTGTTCATCAGAAAGGACAGTTGACCCTGTTCGATTTTAGTACATGCCTCAGCTAAGTCAGCCTCAAGATGTAGTATAGTTTTGTCGAAAACCTCCCATAGTTTCAAAACATTTAATCAAATACCTTCAATTGTTGAATCTGCCACTGCAGTGCATTTACATCTCCAGAAGCATCTTCATTCACTTTTGCCTTTTAGTGTAAGGTAAAGAAAATCAATTAAATATCTCAATAAAAAAATAATAATACATACCACGCATTACGGTGTGTAATTCATACACAAATACAAATTTAAAAAAAAGGAATGTGAGAATTTAAATAGGTGAGTACATTATTTTGAATAAGCTTGGCTCGCTGCGCAAACTTCAGAGTGCTCAGTGTTTCATTAGCACAGCTGCAAGAGAAGAAACATCGACATTAATGATATAAGACAACAAAGAAACATCAAGGAGCATTCATTGTTCATTATTTGATTTTAAGCAAAAAGTTAACACAAACCAAATTGATGGGCTAACATTCGCAATGACCATTGTCTTCGAATTTCCACCTAAAGAATCCTGCATATAAAGTTTTGGAGAGTACAACCATATTACTACAGAAAATAATGTGCTGGATTGTATGAAAAATTAATGAAAAAAATAATGTCAAATCTTAGAACTTCGTGTATCTAACCTGAAGAAGAAATGTAAGCCTTGAATCTCTGTACGGAACGTGCCTGGGCTTCCCATGGGCTAAGTCCACCAAAGTCATTATGACCAAGCTAACAAAGCACTTAAGGTCAGCCATTTGAACTCAACGAATAGTTGTGGCAGTGTTTATTAAAATTGAACTGAAATATATCAACAGCAAATAAATTGATAAACAAGTCTGTGATAGTGAGTTACCCAAGTGTTGACAGTGATTTATTTATATTTGCTGCTTCTTTTAAACGTTCAGTATCTGCTCCAGAGCTTTTCTGCCTAGATGAAAGTGCAAGTCAAGCCTGGTTTTGAAAAAGAAATAGCAACATTTTAAAAAGATTCTGATAAAAATATTCTGTTACCTTTCAGAACCAGCCAAATCTACTAAATTTAGCCTAGCAAACCTAAAGTGAGTCATAGAATCTTTTTCCCATTGGCTTTCAATAATACAAGTGAAAACACTGTGAGACCGACTGCTTTCACAGTTCATATGAGTAGCAGCCACCTTCCTATTCACAGTGCCCTGTGTAATTATTAAGGCGAAGAAGATCAGATCAGACATGATCAAGCACTGTATAAAAAATTTAGGTAAATTTAATGGTGAACATATTTGAGCACAAAACCCAACCTGTAACAAAAGCCTGAGAACATCATAAACTGTGTCCACGCTATGTTCAGTAAGGTTTTCAACGTATACCCCCTTCTTTAAATCTTCTCTGAGCTACACGGAGAATATAGAGTTTTAAACTCTATTATACAAAGCATTAACAATAACATGCAAACAACAATTTTAAATCCGGCTAGATACTATAAATTGTGGATTACTTGCAGATTGGTTGATGAAGGCTCGAGAAGATCAGTTATTTGCTCATTGTATATCTCCAGAAAGGAACACTTGCAACTATATTTCAGCTTGTAATCCTTCCTGCTCTCTTCTTCCTACATCATAAATATTCCGTAAGAAAATCCAACATTTGAAACAGTAGTCTATTCAGGTGAAAACACAAGCATTGTAATATCACACCGCTTTAATCCTCTCAAACAAATAGTCAAAAACTCTTGGTGTGATCCCGCTATCATCATTAAGGTATCCTTCTGTTTCCTTAATCTCGCCCATCATGGTATATGTTTTACCACTACCCGTCTGCAGACAATCAGCCACGCACAACTTCAGCAACAATCAAAGAAATACGTAACAGCTTGTAGAAAAAAACAAGACACTAAATCCCCACAACTAGCATTTACCTGACCATAAGCAAACATACAACTGTTGTAACCAGACAAACAATTCTCCACCATGGGAACTCCAGCAACTCTGAACAGGTTTTCCTACACCAGTTCACCGAAATAATGAGTAACTAATAAGCTATGAAGCAACTATACTTTCGTTTGATTCATGTGTCCACATCAGATACATATCTATTGTCCAATATCGATACTCTTAGCCATTCCTAACATTATCTAGGAAGTATCTAAGTCTTGCAAGAAAATCTAATAAATACATGTGACATATTTAGAAACTTGTATTATATAGAAACATATAGACAATGTCCATCAATTATCTTTTCCATAGATAATCCCAAAAAAGGATGCAATAAAATTATTCCTATTTTTGGACAATACGAAGTGATCTATGATGACAGCAATTATATTTTTCATTTTTGTTTATCATATTGTTCAAGAAGTATATTCTTCATTTGGATTTGTAGAGTTTGCAACATATTTATTGTATATATACACTCACAACACTTGGTGAATTTTCACACAGATATAGACATGTATCATACACTTACTGCATCTCATACATTTTAGAATAAATGTATCTTCTTATCGGATTTATGCACTGCATCATAATAACTAATAATACTAAGCATATGAAATAAACCATTTCCAATTTGGCCCTCTGTCTTAAAAATTCTTCGCTTAAAATGTGAAACAACATACAGTTCGTATACATTATATTGTATTTTTGACAAACTGGAGACTCACCTGGGATAAGGTCTCGCATCCTATATGATCAAAGGTGAATCTGGTTTCAGGATGACCGAGCCACACCAAAGTCTGCGCGCTTTCCTGCTTCAAACACCTACCATGCCCTTGCGAAACCTTCTCCACGTTACTCAACGGTCGAATCCTAATCAGCACCTGAAAACGCAACCTCAGTCACAAAAACGACGCCAGAAAAACCAATCCAGAATTACCATACCTGCACGTTATGATCCGTCCAGAACGACGGATCGTCTTTGAGCTCAAAATGCGGAACGTGGACGCTGAATTCGGTCTCCTTGAGGAACATGCATGCACTTGCTCTTCCTCCGCCGAGAGAAACCCTGGAAGCGTTCCTAGTCGGCGTGCTCTGCGCCGAGTTAGGTTCGGAGTGCGCCTTCCCGATCCTAGCGGAGAGCCTGGGAGTGACACTCCCGAAGCGAGGGTGGCGAGCAGGTTCGAGCTCCTGACATTGAGAAGGATCCGTTATGGAGTGCAGTGGAGTTCGAGGAGGTGGAAAGGTGATAGGGTTCTGCGCTGCTTCGGATTCGTTCTCCTTCGTTTCGCTTTGAGGGTTTCTTCGAACGGTTGTTCGATTTTCCTTCCACATTTCGATCTGATTCTGATTCTGATTTGGTCAAGCTCTCTCTTACTTAGCTACCAAGCTCATTTGTTTACTTCTGCTGCCGAATGGAATAGGAGGACCCGCCTCATTTCAAATTCAAGTTTCCAAAATTGTAGCCCTGCCCCTCCAACCGTTTCTTTTTGCTAACGTCACCCGTAATCTCGTTTTAAATTTCAAACGGAAGCTCCTTGGTTGGTCCACTTACGCTGTAATTAAGTTTTCACTGGTCTATATAATATATTAACAATTTAGTAAGAAAATGCAAAATACGTTTTGTAATTAAAAAAATACAAATATGTTTACTTATAGAATTAAAAATGTTAAATACTGTTTTAGAAAAAAAAATATTAAATTATATTATTAATTTTTCAAATGAATCGGGTTTTTTCTACCGGTTCTTCTCCTTGTCGATTTTGTGATTTTCGTAAACTGATTACACGACCCATTGACCAATTACTGAATCCAAATTTCAAAGCTAAAATAAATTCGTAAGTTAAAAAATAAATAACACATGTTGATCTAAGATTTATTTGACATGAATTCAAAATTGTAAGGTTTGTTTAGTCAAGTCTTCAGTTACAATGTCAGCCTTTTTTAAGAACTGTGTATTGACACTCTTAAAAATTTATATAATGAATCACAACAAAAAAAAATTATCCAAAAAAAAATGTGGGGTTTAGTTTTCTTCTTCGTTACTTATTATTTTGAAACATATATTAAAAAAATTAAAGCAACTTAATTTTTATAATAAAAGTATTCGAAGTTATTTCCAATTACAGTCATGATCATTGATGAATACTTTAATAATAAGTCAATAAACTATCTATTTTTAACCCTTGATATCAGTAAATTAGTTTTTTCTTTGCCGTCTCCGTTGGTATATAGGTAGAAAAATAGTCAACCTTTATGTATATATATTATGTTTTACGCACAAGCTTTATATGTACGCAAATAATGAAAAATATACTTTTTTAGTACAAAGAAAATGATGCATTAATATTCTAAAGTAGAATAGCACTAATTACCCGTTAAAGGTCAATTAAACACTTTTGATATAGATTTGAAATTTTATTGTTTATATATACATAATGGCGGGATTTACATTTGAGTTTTATGTTATTACGTGTCATTATTGATTTCACCATATATAAGAAGTGGCCTACAAATCTCAAAAGCAATTATATAAAATGAGTGTGGATTTGAATTTATATTCGTGTCTTTGCAACTTTGCCATACTCAACCAAAAATTGTGGAGGGTAGAATCATAGGCAATTGTCATAAAATTTAAACCGATGTAATAAGAACGAAATTGTGTAAACAAAGGAATAGATTCGAAGTTATTCATTACAAAAGCAGATGATAAATATTATATATATATATCAATGTCATATTAGACTATTAATATACTAACTCGTTCGTAATGGAATTAGTAACTGGTGAAGTCTTAATAATTATTATAATCTCTTAATGTACATGTCCATTTTATGTTGCTAGATTGGGAACAATAAAAAGGATTCCTTGTTTGTGTTTCATTAATTTTTGTTTATTTTTTATTTGTGTGTGGTTTTTTTATATATGTAACAAACAAGATATAAAAAAAACACTTCATATTATTTTAATGTATCCACGAAACATAAATCTTATTTTAAACTTTAGTTCTTTAGTATGTAAAAATTGTTTAGATGAATATGTAAACAATGGTTTTGCCTTCAAATAAACATTCATCTGTTCATCTCTCTTTCACTCGCTGAATGTACATATCCTCATTATCTTGTTTAAATTATTATGTAATAGGTGGAATCTCCTCAACACCATTATCATGTCTTTATCACGAAGTTCTTTATATGAATTATTACCAATGTCCTCAGAACAAAATAACTTTCCTTGATAAACGTTATTGTGAATGTCAAGAGAAACTTCGACAAAGGAAGTTGTTTCTTGGTATGTTTTATGAAACCTTACTCATGCTAATTCAGTACGAGGTCTTGGGAAAACGAAAGATTATAAATTATTAACATGTAAATTATTTAACATGAGTATCTTAGGAGAAAATTATCCACATAAATTGTTAAGTTTTAAGGATCAATTAAAATAAAATTAAGATTCCAGGTATTTGTTTTTAAAAAATATACTTTAACGATAAATTAGAATAAAATTAAAATTTATTTAAATATCAATTTAAATTCATGACAATTATTTGTAAAAGAAATAAAATTTAACAGTGAAATATTCTTTAAACTTATTTTAGCATGTAACTTATTTATTGTTTATTATTACATCATACTACCTATAGTTCGTGTTATGGGTGATAAAGCGGACACATTTAGTGGATTAGTCCATCACAATTTATTATTTGGAGTTAGTATTTATAATATTTGAAGATAACTAAATACATTATTAATCAATTGAATATTTAGAAAATATTTACATAATTAAGATGTTTTATATATATATATATATATATATCTACTGTATTTACATAATTAATTAAATTGTTATTTTTAGGAGCAAGAATAGAAAGAAGTACAGCAGAATATAGTACAGAAAAATAATAAAGCACATAAAACACCCCTTTGTACGTGGCGTTGTTAAACCAGAGGTTC
>Ga0099825_1001008_pt1 | contig 34132 bp, 13 predicted proteins | sample SiratroredBW_FD_76838 | JGI IMG/M metagenome (GOLD analysis project Ga0099825, IMG submission 76838) | Root nodule microbial communities of legume samples collected from California, USA - Siratro red BW | ecosystem: Host-associated > Plants > Roots > Nodule | place: USA: California | collected...
ATATATATATATATATATATATATATATATATATATTATTAAATATACCTTTTTAAACTTTTTTATTTTATTTTTATTAGATTATTTTGTATTTTTCAAAAAAAAGTAAATTTATACGATTTTAGTTATTATTTATTCCCAAATCTAATATGTCGTAACGATTTTTGTATTGCTACAAAATTTATAGCAAAACTAAATTAAGATAATATGCGCTTCAATATTTTTTATAAATATATTTAATATTTAGTGACAACTTTTTTATAATCACAAAATTGATGAAATAATGAAATTTTGGTATTTTTTTTAATGTTCAAAGACTAGTCTATCAATTTTTTTAAGTACAGGGACTAAAATTAAGTTTCATGTATATTTAACACAAAATAATTTTATTATTTGATATTAATATAAATTGGTAACACTACCACCTCTTTATTTAAGATTAGGCATTTAATATTTGTACTAGAAAGAACCTAAATGTTTATTTTTTATTTTTTTCTCTTCCTCCTCCACACATATAGTTTGTATTACTAACAAGACATAGTATTTAATTGCTTTCACTCACATCATATTTTCTTTTGATACTAATCACATTGATTATTTTAATTATATATACTGATGACCATTGATTGATAGTATCTGAAATAAGTGATGCAGATTATTTTGTTAAATAACCTTTCAAGCGTTGTTATTATTTAAAAATGTAAATTTTCAGTGCATATAATGTAAAAATTTATTCGATTATTCCTTTTTATTCTCTTAAATCAAATGTATCATCAGGTATGTATTAATCAATGTAAAGAGTTTATTTTATTTGAATAAATTAAAATTCAAATTGTAAATGTATAAAATATGGAAAATTAAGAAGACCAAAGGTGGATGTCTCTAAAATAACCATCCCATCACACCTTAAATTTCATACCAGTCTCCATCACCATTATAATAAAAATGGGAAATAGAAGAAATAAAATTAAAAAAATAACAAATGATCACAAAAACCACCAACCATCAGATTAAAAGTAGAAGGATCCAATGGCTGCAAAAATCTTTCCCCCACAGAGGGGACCTATTCATATTTTTTATCACTTCGGCATCACTTGCTTCTGTCACTGTAAGTCTTACGTTTGTTTTGTCCCTTACATAGATAACTATCACAAACCCTCCTTGTTTGCTGCCACACTCAATCCAACACAATCACTATCATCTTAATAACAAACATATCACTGCCTAATTAATAGTGTTTCTGTTTTCTTTGTTAAAAGATATTTTTTAAGAAATTAACTTCTGCCAAAAAAAAAAACAGAACTATTTTATATGATAATCTCTGGTTGAACTAACATTATAACAGTTAATATTATGTAAATTACTCTAAATACTTTATGTTATTCTCTTAAATGTGGTTAAAACATATCAATGAAAAAATTAAGTTTTGACATTATATATATAATATATTTCTTGTTTAAAAATATAAAATTTTAACTAAAGGAGGATAAAACAATAGATAAAATTCAATAATTAAGAAAATTTCTTAATATTCCTCCTTTTTCTCAATAGGTAAAGCAGAAGAGCTTTTTGTTTCCTCTTAGTTAAAGGAAAGTATAGCCGGTGGCTTATCTTATAATCTGTACAATCAATTTTTCAATGTTTATTTCCCCACACTACCCTCAACTTTCACTGAAATTACTCACTCTACTACTGCTCGAATCTTTAACCGAGGGGCCTCGCAGTCATTACGCATATAATACCACTACAAAGATTCATCCTCACACGACACCGTTTTCACCCACTCCACGCTACCGTCGGGGCCTCACCCCCGCCAATACCCGCTATTGTCGTCGCCACCCTCTCGCAAATTCATTACCACTTTTGCCCCTCCCTTGAGTTTCGAATTCCAATTCGCCCCAATCGAAGTTCGATTTTGCAAAAATTCCAGAAGCTTCGATTCTCGATCGCCGAGAAACGGATCACTAAAAATAATTCTTCTAGGGTTTCTCTGTTTTTGCGTGGTTTTAGTATTGAAGTTTTTGATCCGTTCGGGAATGGGGGATCGAGGAGAGGACGAGGATTTGCAAATGGCGATTCGAATGAGCATGCAGCGTGGGACGCCGGAGACGAAGCGCAGCAAGCCGCAGGATGCCGCCCCCGGGGCGGTTTCGGAGTCGCCGGAAGATTCGCCGGAGTCCAAGACCCGACGGAGGGAGCTCATGGCGGCGGCGGCGGAGAAGCGGATAGCGGCGGCGGTGAGGGTTTTGCCATCATCGTTGCCACCTGGGAAGAAAAGTGGTGAATTGGGGAGGAGAGAGGAGTTGCGTTCGAAGAGTGTGAATTTGAGTAAGGAACTTTCAGCGGAAGAAGCTAATCAATTGTTTGCTATGGTGTTTGGAATTGAAGTCTCTAAGGGGATTCTTGCACAGTGGAGCAACCAGGGAATACGGTATTTTATAATTTCAAATTACTTATTAATGTATCTGAAGTGTATGGATATGTCGTCAAGGGTAGGATTAGCAGACACAAATCTTTAACATGTTCGTGTATTTAAACCCCTGTTGTAAGCTTTAATTTTCTAGATGATGTTGTAATTGGTATACCTCTTTTTGTGCTTTATTTTTCTTATTTAATGTTTCGATGCACATTCCTGCTTCCCCCAATATTGTTAGATTATCCGGCTGTATGTGTTCCTGGTTTCTATGTGATTGGAGTCTGAGTTATTTTGGCTTGTATATAATGTGTTTGTTCTGAATCAGGATGTGTATTTATTTATATCATATTTCTGATTGTGAAGTGAGCTCAGTTACTCATACAATCTTGAAAAATCCCATTCCATGCTCTCATCATTTATCAATGATAACATGTGAACCTGGTTATTCTGGAATTGGAAATTACTTGAAAGGGGGGAAATTGGAACTATTTTATTTTCAAAATAATGCATTTTCCGAGTAGTAAAACATGTTGAGGGTTTTGTAAATCTGCCTTAATCGCTACAGCCTTTGTGAATGATCATTCAAAAAGTAGAGGAATAAGATTTAGGTAAGGTATAGGAATGTAGTAAAAATAAAACTGTGTTGGTTAGCATAAAGTAATGTCAATATGCTTTTCTTCTTCTTTTCCTTTGGAGGAGGTGTAGAACTTCCTATGTGAAAGACTGACTAACTAAATGAGGGACTGCTAGGGTTGAAATTCTTATGTGGTACTGGTGTTAGACAAATTTGTTGTGTGCTACGCGTCATTGATTGGTTGATGGAAGCAGTTTATCAAATAATTGCCTGGTTTTCCCTGCTTGGTAAAGAATGAAAAAGTTCCTGTTAAAACAACTGGAAAAAAAAAAACTAACAAAAAAAAAAAAAACCAAAGAGGAATGTAATCTTGCTTTTGAACATCGTCCTTTTTGCATGTTGTCGAGTGGCAAAACTCTTTCTTATGCAAAGTGATTTTGTTCACTTAGTGCTACATTCCTTCTTAATTACATATGTGCTTGTTTTGGCATTCTTGATATTATCTGTTTGTTACTTGGAGAATATTTTCATTTTTTTATCTTCTGTGGAGGTATGTTTAATATAATAACTAAATATTGGCACAAGATGCTTGTATCCTGTAAATATTGGCGCAAGATGCTTGTATCTTTTCCTTTAATCAATGACCAATATGTCTTATTTCGAAACTTGATTCTGCACATTGTGAGCAGTTGAACATTTCTGCTGTGAAACTATTGCTATGCTGCTCATTTTCTATTTGTGAAGCAAGTTATGGATGGATTAATTTCACTGAAAAACCATCACTATAAAGTAAATCACGAACATGTGTTGTCATTCTTTGATATTATCTGTTTGTTACTTGGAGACTATCTTCATTTTTGAGCTTCTGTGGAGGTTTGTTTAATATAATAACTAAATATTGGCACAAGATGTTTGTATCTTGTCCTTTAATCAAGGGCTAATATTTCTTATTTTGAAACTTGCTTCTGTGCATCATGTCCAGTTGAACCTTTCTGCTGTGAAACTATTGCTATGGTACTCATTTTGTGTTTGTCAAACATAATTTATGAATGAATTAATTTAACTGAAAGAACATCATTATGAACGAAATCATGAACATTTGTTTTCAATTCTTCATCTGCATGTTATAATTTTTAACGTATTGATGTTTTTGACTTCTGAATTGTTTTTTTGTATACCTTTTGTAAGTGTATAATACCTTTTACAATTTGGCAGTTAGTTAGCACCATCGTTATCTGTTGTATTGAGTAGTTTGTTACAGCTGTCAGTGTCAGGTTGTTACAACTGATCCACTCAGTTAGACAAGCTTCTGTAGTCTGTGTAACTGCTATAAACAGAAGCTCGTCACTTCTACAAAACTCAGTATAGTCAAGTCAAAGTTTCTTTTCTCTTAAGCTTGTTTCCAATACTTTTAAATTTGGATAAGATTGTGTACTTGCTTTTATTGCTAATACTTTGAAAACTGCACTATAGGTTTAGCTCTGATCCTGTAACATCAATGGGCCTAGTGCAGCATGAAGGCGGTCCCTGTGGTGTTTTGGCAGCTATACAAGTAATTGCTACATTTTTTCGATATTGTCCATTTTTTCAGATCTGTTTAAGAAGTCCCGTTTTCAAATAATGAAAGTGGTACTGATCTGGTTGTGATAATTTCACTCCAAATATCAGGATATTAAGCCCAGCTGATATACATAACCGTTCCTTAAACTATTGAGACTTTTTTCAATGGTTTTGGATGTCAGGACTAAATTTTATTGAAGAGAGAAACAATAAGCCCTAAATGATTGCTTTAACCTTTAAAATATTAGACACTGACTGTGTGGTACATGTATTAACTGTAAGCACCAAACAAGTATATTATAGGCATTAAATATTAGCTAATGGCTGTATGATAAATGCATTGTGTTTTCTTTATATGACTTCCCATGTATATGTTTCAAGATAATAGATTTAATTATGTCTTGTTATGCTCATGTAAGGATGACAATGGGGAAGATGACTGGTGGTCTTCCCTCTATACTGTTTTACATTTATATTTGTGGTATTCATGCAGACAAAGGGTATTCATGGAAATCCACAAATATGTAACAATTGAAATATCTTGAAAGAAATCATATTATAATTTTAATTTTTATAAAATTAAATAATATTGCAAAAAGCATACCAAGTTGATTTATATATTTTGTAGTAATTTGTATACATAATTATTGCATGAACATGATATACGTGTACGCATATATATATATATATACACACACACACACACACATTACCATAAAAATTAAATTTTATCTCATAAAAAAATGATATAATAATAAGTTTAAGAAGTAAACAGTATCCATGGGGCAGGTTATATGATAAATATACTGTTGTAACAACTTTGTTCGTGTGAGCTTATAATTAAATTTGTTATTTTATTTCATTTATTTATTCAACTTATATATTATAATCTGATCGAATATTTTTAGTTGATATGAGATCTCTAATACATCACTTATGTTGAGGATTAGATATCTTGAGCTTCTGACTCAATATTTGTGAATGGTCCTGGTAACCGAAACATGATGGACCCAACAAATATTTCTAGAATAGACTCTAACACTATCATAAAAAATGGACTTTAAACTTAACTTAATCTCATTAAAGTGACTTATAAGGTAAGGTTTGCACCTTAATTTGGTTATATCTCTAATCAATGTCGGATCTTTGACAATTTTAATGAATTTGACTTAATGTAAATTCAAAAACATGTTCTTGTCGTATGTTGTTTTGCTCATGTTTTTTCTTTAACTTTTCAGGCATTTGTGCTTAAACACATAATTTTCTTCAGTGATGAGTTGAAAGATGTATCATGCATGCCACAGAAGGGTCCGGGTGCATCATTTAAAAGTGTGTCTGTTCCATCTTATAATTTTTCTGCACTCACTGAAGGTGTAAAAGTAAGGTGATTAACTTTCTCCTGACCAGTCATTTGTGCTTATAGCTAGGTTACATTCATTATAATAAAATTATATTCATTTTTTGTATTCTGTACTTCATGTCTTCATTATGTCATTTTCTTTGGTCTATAGCGCCCACCCTGTTTCCTGGTGTATTGTCAACATGAACATTGTTTTGATTCAATTTACTATCCGTATTAGTAGTGTTTTATATGTTTGCTTTGAATAAATTTCAATTTGGATTGAGTTCATTCTTAACTTGTTCTACTTCATGGGCAGTAGACAACAATAGTATTTGTTCAATCAACAAAATTAAGTTGAGTCAGGACTTAATGGGAACCTCGATATCATGAGGTGTCTAAATTCCACATTGAGTATTATAGGATTTTGGTAGAATATTTTTAAGTGTTTGGTTCAAACTCCGCCCCCCACCCCAACTGGTAGCTTTTTAAGGGAGGTTTCTCAAATGCATGGTTGTGTATCAATTGGTATTTAGAGCTGGTTGTCATTGTTTCGGAAAAGGCTATACCTATGGAGGGGTTAAGTGAAGCGTTGTAGTGTGTCAACTGCTGAGACTGACTCTTTGGAGCTGTGCTTTTATGAGGACTTGGATAACAGGAGGTGTTTTAAGTCCCACACTTAGCAGTATGAGATGCTCGATGTAGTATTTAAGTTTTGGGTTCTCCCACTTACCAACTAGCTTTCAGGAAGGGTTCTCCAAGTTACTGTTTGCCTGGATATGGACAAAAACTCAAGGGTACCCACAGTTTCACGAATTGTTGTGGGCAAAAAAGTTGGTTTGCAGGAGAAATATTTGTTCAGGAACATGGACTGTAGACATGACAGGTCAATCAATGGAAATAGTAGACACCATGGTTATGTGGATCAATTTTATGTACATATAAAGCAGAGAAAAAAAAAATGAAGCTAAGTGGGTAGGAGAAAAGGTAAAGGAATTTAACACTTAGGGTTTAAGTTGTGATTTATTGGCAAGCTTAAATCAAGAATTAAGATGGGTATAATTGTAGCTGAGTTTTGAAAGAATGATGTCATAAATGTAAAAAGCCTAGCAGACAGGTTCGTAGCGGTAATGTTTGTGGTAGAAAGGGGAATGTTTTGTTATGATTATTAGTACTTCAGTTAGGTTTGGAAGAGTGTACAAAAATATAAAATTTTGGGAACTCTTAGAAGCTTTAGTCCAGAGATACTATTAGGAGAAAAGATTTCTTTGGTAGGGATGTAAATGTTATGTGGGGAGAACTCCTGAGGTATGAGGAATCACATGTAAATTATGGTCTGGGAGATGCAAACGCAGAGGGTAAATCTACCATTATATCCTACATTTTTCATTAGTTTATGACTTTAAAATGGCTGAAAGTTGTTTTACGAAAGGGGAAGAGCATGTTATGGATCTACAAAAGTAAGGTGGCATGCTCATAGATTATTTTTAAAAAAATCATATAGAAAACTTTGCATGGACTAAGATGTCATATCTGGGTGAAGTTTGATGACCCAATTCAAAGGATTGGTTAATGCTGAGTAGGTTCTCCCAAAAACAATATACTTGTTATGATTTTTGGTGGAGCATTATCAGAAGAATAAAAAGGCTTATATGGGATTCTTCATTAATTTAGAAAAGGCACATGATAAGGTGTTGGGAGAGGTATAATGGAGTGATATATAGAAGAAAGGAGTTCATATTTTTTATTCATGTAATCTAGGATATATGTATAAAAGGGTGATGGCTAGGGTGAGAAAGCAGTAAAATGCCACTAGTAGTTTTCCTATAACCGTAGGATTACACCAACTGTTAGTTTTGAGCTCATTATATCTTTACCTTGGTTGTAGTCTTAGACTTGCTTAATACGCATATTCAAGATTTGGTGGCTCTAAATAACTTTTCTTTACCCCTGTTTCATCAACTGACCATGGTGACCAAGCATTGGAGGCGTACTTGGTCCTAGCTCTTAAATTATGTTTGCAGTATACACTTACATTATTTATTTATGTGAATGTGGTATTTAGTAGAAGTGCAAGTTCTTGGGTTTTCTGTGGGTTTAGCTTAAATTTATTTCTCATTTTTGTTATTGAATGGTGAAGATTTCAGGTTTTCTGGTTGTGGACTTCATTTGCTTATTAGTATGTGTCCATATATTTAAATTTGCTTATTTCAGATTCTCCTATGTTCAGCATTTTGAAGGAATTTCAGAGGATGAGGTACCTTAGTTATTGTACTGATATTGGTTATTTATGTACATCTTGTTGGCAATAAGATTGAAAATTTCCTTTCTTGTTATCATTGTCTATTGTGATTCTACTATGCCATCCTTATTAGCCGCATCTAGTGTTTTTGAATCATATTCATATGTTTATAAAATTTAGTTCCTACGTGACATCCTTCTGAGTTCCACTGGTCTTTCAAAGTGGTCAGTGTGTTCTTTCATGGTTTTATTTATGCTATGCTCATGATATATTTCTGTTGTGTGATTTTGTGGCAGGGCCCTTGTAAGAAGTATGGGTGAAATTTTATTTTCATGTGGAAGTAATAGAAGGGCTGTGATTGCAACTTTGAGCATTTCAGAGAATGACATTCGGCGTTTTGAAGGGATTTCAGAGGATGAGGTACCTTGGTTATTGTACTGATATTGGTTATTTGGGGGACATCTTTGCTGGCAATATTTTGAATTGAATTCCCTATCTTGTTATTGTTGTCTTCTATTGTATCTCTCCTATGATAACCTTATCAGATGAATCAAGTCTTGTCTAATTAACAGGTTATTGCAAAATCACTTCAAGGTCTTTCCATTGAATCTGCGGTGGATCTGCAGAAAGTTCTTAGAGTTGAAACATGCACATCACAAATGACTGCATTGCAACGGCTTGAAGCAAATCTTCCCTTCTTCCAAAGTCGAATGGGAGCATTGCTTTTCCTAATCTCTGCTTTACTTTCTCGAGGACTGGTATGTTTGCCTGCTTCAAACTCTGTTACTTCACATTGCATTTTACAGTCCCTGAATTCACTGTCTTCTAAAGCAAGAGTTATTGGACTACTTTTTCCCCTCTATTTTCTTTTCTTCCAACTCAGAATGAACTACTCGTGACTGAATATGCGGAACTCTTTCCATAAATAGAAGAATTCCTCTAGGTGATTTGCTAACTGTATTATTAGGTTGATTGTGTTTGTACTTCTAATTGCTTGCTCCTCTTATTCATGTCATGGAAAATAGTAGTGTATGTCTGTTTTAAGGATAGACAACCCAAACAATTTAAACCAATGACAGTGTGATAGAATTCCTTATTGCGTTTTGGTTGTCCCGGTCTTTTGGATTGTAAAAGTGCAATGTATTTGAGATATGAATGTGAGTCTTTAAAATGGTTGGAAATTGGCAGGAGGCCAGTGACAACCTAGCTAATAAATGTTTTGCTGTGGCTTGAATTGACATTAAAACAAATATCAGGGTCTCTTGATGCCATTCCCCATTCCTGCCCTTGAACTCAATTCATGCTCCTTTAGTTGTTCAGGGCCTTGATAAGGCCCTGAGCTCCTGGAGCCTACCTGCACCAGAGGGGTCTTATAGTGGTGGGTGCTTAATGATTTTGCAAGAGGTCTTTTCTTTTTCAAGTTTAAGCTTCTCTTAAACATAATCTAAAAGATTTTCAGGTTTGGTTCTCTGATTGTTTGTCAAACACTAAATTCAAGAAATTTACCGGAAGATGATGTTTGTTTTGACCAGATATGGGCTATTTTTAGAATGTGGTTAATACTTGTGACAATTCTTCGTGGTACATCAATCTTGAGGGTGAATTCAGATTTAGTGTTTTTCTGGCGAATGGTTTTTTTGAAAGTCTAGACCTGTATTATCAAGAAATTGTTTCTGAAAAGTCACAAAGCCAACAAGCTTGTAAGGATTCTGCTGAAAGCATAATTGAATGGAAAAGAGAAGACAAAGAAAACATCTTACTATCATAGGAAAATAAATGATTGTGATTTTGAGATGCTAACACTGGCTTAGTAGTGGTTCTATTTATTCTTTAGAATTAATGTGGAGATTGAAAATTTCAAGTAAGATGCAGAAAAGAAATGCACAAGAATTCCATATTTTGGAATCTCTGTTGTCACCATGGACATGCCACGCACATGGTTGGTATTACATTGATACCATGTTGAAATTATATTAATTGAGTGGAAAAGTAAAATGAGAGAATTTACTTTATTTACTATTATGACTCTAAATAATTGTTATAGTGTGGTAATAAAGCGCTAACATTACAATCTTGTTTATAATAATATAATATAACCTAGTTCAATATCAAGTGCAATACAACCAATATAATATTTAGCCCAATAACACTCCTAACATAACAAGACTCCTAAAATATTAGTAATCATAAAATATCGATTCAACACAACATCTGAAGTGTGGTGTCCAATCACACCCTCTGATAGTATGGTTGATACCGAAATATTTTGGAATCTGGATTGAAATAATGTGGATGAGAACATCTTTCATATGCTTACATTAGCTTGCGTACTGAAGGATCAACATCGAGTTAGATCCAGGATTTTAACATTCAAAGTTCATCTTAGTCTCCTTTAAATTTTGAGTTGATCTAGGTTCAAAGCTGTGTCAAGCAGTGGAGCAATTGTTACTACATCCTTTTAATTTTTTTTAGTTTTATTTATATGGTTTTTAGAAAATTTTGAGTCGATCTTTTTCTCCCATTCTTAAATGTGAGGAATAAAATGGTAAGTTAGATGTTCCACTGGATAAGTGAATTTGCCTCAGCTGTTCTTGTGACTTGAAAAATTCTTAGTCAATGCATTTAATATTTTACTCTCCTTTAGGACTTGGTTCAAAGTGACAGGGATGATCCCAGCTTACCACTGGTTACAGCACCTTTTGGGCATGCGTCTCAGGTATACATACAACATATAATTGGAAAGGGCGCCGCCATCCTTAAGTAATGCTTATAAATAATGTTCTAGAACTAGAATATGAATTTGTCTTTTTCTATGAATCTTGTGGTGCAGGAAATTGTGAACCTACTGCTCTGTGGGGAGGCTGTCGCTAATGTGTTTGATGGAAGGATGGATTTAGGTGGAGGGATGTTTCTGAAAGGTATATCTCGTGATGTGGAAGTTGGATTTCTCACACTTTTAGAGTCCCTGAATTTTTGCAAGGTTGGTCAGCATCTGAAATCTCCGAAGTGGCCTATATGGGTTGTGGGGAGTGAATCCCATTACACTGTGCTGTTTGCTCTAGACCCCAGCGTCCAAAGTGAGAATGAACTGGAAGGAAGGGAAACACAGATACGCAAAGCTTTTGATGCACAAGATCAGAGTGGAGGTGGTGGTTTCATTAGTGTGGAAGGTTTCCATCAAGTCCTCAGAGAAACAGATATCAAATTTCCACCAGATAAGCTGGAACATCTTTGCTCTGCTGGGTTCATTGTGTGGAGTGAATTCTGGCAAGTAATTTTGGATCTAGACAAAAGTTTGGGAGGTTTGAAGGATTCATCAGGATTGATGGGTAAGAAGGTCTTTGACCTATACCATTTTAATGGGATTGCTAAATCAGATCTGAATGGCAGTCAAGTAAATTCTGCGGGTGAAATTCCACTGCAAAGACCCCGGCTCACAAAATTGAGAGTTTCAGTTCCCCCAAGGTGGACACCTGAGGAATTTATGGCAGATGTGAAAGTTTCTTCTGCTCCCAGTGCCAGTGACTCTGCTGGGAAGGACAATGAAGTATCGAAACCGGAGCCTTCTCAGCATGCGCCTTTGGTGGACTGCATAAGGACACGCTGGGCCCGTGCTACCTGTAGCTGGTTTGGGGACCCTCCCAGTATAGTTTGAGAGACGTTATTTGGAGTCATTTCTGGTGCTTACAGGTGTTTTACAGGGAAAGCACGATCATTTCAGTTAAGAGTAGATAAAGCTTTTAAGTTTTATTTTGATGTGGTATCTCGAGGCACATGAATAGGGGGTTCAGATCTCCAAATTTTCTCCAATATGTGCATAGTCTTTGTAATGTGGATTGATGTACGTTGAACGTTATCTTCTATTTTATCATGTCATTCGTAAGTAACAAAAAAGAGGGGTGGGGATATTTATCGTCAAGCCTGCGAGTAACATCCAAAATGTATTGCCACCGATTAGGAAGAGTTATATACAGTTCTGGGGGGTTAGTAATAAACGTCCTGTTCTTGTTTCTGAAATTGTTGTAATAGTAAAGTATCATGCTTGGCTTCTGGAATATGGGAAAATGAACAGTCAAAATAATACCATGGTCTCCTCTGTTGTGGAACATCTTTCTATTGGGCTGAACGTCATTTTTATTGTTTCATGTGTCAGTCACTAAAATTCTCTTAACCGGGCTGAGCAGTTGAAGTGTCTGAAATCTTAACATCTTTTAATTATGCGGGTTTGTTAAATAAGATTTGTGCGTTATTGAATCTTATTACTCATTCTGTGTCCAACATTGATATTCTTGGATACTTTATTTATTTGGACTTTTGAATTAATTAGATTTGAGACACTGAGATATAATAAACTACAAATGAAATTATTTTTTTTATAAAAGACTGACATCTATATTATTTTATTTTAATATGGTTACGTTAAATAGGAAATTATGTATTAATTAGCTCTATATATTAGTAGATATATTTGTAATTGTATTGCTGTATCATATTGGTATTGTATTGTGGACGTGCGTTATGGCACTAACACTCATTATACGGATGTTTCTTTTTTATTTTTAGGGAATATATTTTCTATTGATGACATTTCTCTTTGTGGGAAACATGTGGAGTTTCCACATGCATTCCTGAATCATTTAAATAGAAAAAAAAAAAGGTGATATTCACATACTAACTTTACAACAACATTCTTAAATAGAAAGAAATCATATTCAGATATGAATGAAATGGTGATTTGATTCTTTGATGGAATGGAATAAAGTTTTATTTTATAATAATGGTGGTGAAGATTTACAGTGTACTTCTTAGAGAGACCTATGTTAGGTTTACTGGTTGTGAAGGAGAAGTTTGTTAGGTTTGATGGTTGTGAAGGAGAAGTTTGGGGAGTTGATAATATTAGAGAGATTAAACAAGAATGAGATATGAACTAGATCTATATAAGACACTACTTTTAACTCGAAACTTGAAGATATTGAGTTTGTGGATTTTTTTTTTTTTATATGTTGCATATCTTTTTCATTTCTATTCAATGTGAGATTAGATTCACGTTTGGATATCTAACAATCTTCTCCTCAAGTCCCACAATCTTCTCCTCAAGTTCCCTCAAAAACATTTTTAAACACGAGCACATCACAAACTATCATTTTAAAGTACCGTTATCATTATTGGACACACTTGTTTGAAATTTTGGTTAGGAAGACTTTCAATACAGGGATCAAACTGCAGTTGTCTTAGTCGGTCACAAAGACGACTATTAATATCACTTGATGGAAAAATCTAAGAGGGAAACACTTGCGAGATCAAACTAGAATGAGATATGAGTCAGATCCACACAACAAGAGAATGACACCACCTTTAACCCAAAATCTTAAAATATTAGGTTTGTGGATCTTCTTTCTTATATGTTGCTCAACTTTTTCATTTCTATTGAATGTGAGACTAGACTCACACTTAAATACTTAATAATGAGGTCTATTGATTAGTGTAGATGATACAAAGGGTAAAAGAAGAAGTCACCGTGTTGATAGTAAGGTGGGAGGGTTGTTTGACTCCAAAGAAAGAAAACGGTTTTATCAAGTTCTTTTTTATGATAATGTTTCTTGAAATTTCACCATGTATATAGTGTGAGTCTAATTTACATACTTTAGTTCATATTGAAATAACAATTACATACTTCTAATAATAATTTTAGAATAAAAAGATACTAAGAGTGTATTTGATTGCAAGCAATGATGGATATGCAACTATGGATCCATAGTAAAAAACAAAGAAAGTTCAAAAATTAAATAATATATAAAAACAGAAATCGAGACAAAATAAAATGGTTATATTTCTTTGCAACTTTGTGAAGATTTGTTGAGAAAATTCATTAAAATAATATTTTATCTTTTATAATAAATTCTTATTATTAATTTATTTATATATTATTATTATGATTAATTATATGATATAATATACTAAAAATAATAAAATAAAAATTATTATTATAAAATAATAATAAAATTATAAAATAAGAAATAAATATTAATAAAAATAAAAATGATAATAATAAATTTAGAAAATAATAATCATAAAATTAATTTATAATATTATTTTATATTTTTATCAATTAAATATTTTTACTATTATATCGCTCACAAACTTTTATAAACTTTTTTTTATTTTTTATCATTTTTCTCATAATTTAAATAATTTAACTTTCAACGCACTTTTTTTTAAATCTCTTTAAATCCTGTCTCACAAATCCTTTGAATCTAAACAAAGTCTAAAAAGCTATCTTAGATTTCTAGATACATTATTATCCACTCATACTCTTAGATGTCAATTCTGGCATCTTTTCCGATAAATAATTTCATACCACATCCTCAAAAATGAACGGGGAGCAAGAATGATCTATAAACACCTACTCTCTTTAGGTCGTGAGCCGTTTAAGCGGCCTGGACTAGATTCTCATTAAAAGAATGGTAAGCTGCAGTTGCCATTTTGTCAAGTTAGAATGAGCTGTGCTATCAGCCTGCACATTTTCAGTTGTGATTGCAGTTTCATGTTTTTGTCATTTGAAAGGAAATCTGACTGTTTACTAATTTCCTAATAGTTTTATGTTTGTTTGACTTGAGCATGAGAAATGAATTAACATCAAGCTAGATGTAGAATTTGTATATCCATCTCTTCCAAAATAAATTAAATGATCTTATGAGGAGGACTAGTGATTGTTAACTTGTTTTAGTTGCATTACAAAGTGAACACATACACGGTTTATTCTTCTTGGTTTATTCTTCTTTTATGATTCAAATTGACTGTGGACTACCTTCTCAGCCGCTGTCTCTCATTATTCTTACTGTTAATTGAAAAATGCAGTTTTCTTTGTATTTGTTTCATATATATATATATATATTTAAGATTATCATTCTTCTTTTTCTCCTTTTTAAAGATTGTAATGCAGGAAATTCTAAAGTTCTCTTGAAATTGTTTGTTAGAGATATGTTTGGTGAGAGGATTAATTTATAATGTTTCTGAAAGGGATATCAAGATGGTGCTATTCCATCCTCAACTGAGTTTCACTATTGTGTATTTGCACAAAGGGCATGTGAAAAAAGTTAAGAAACTAAATATATGAAATAACTTTAAATTGCTAAAATTTGTTGAATAAAAGTGTTACTTAATGTTATGTTTTATTAGCAAGCATCATTATCATCGTTTTAAATAGGCTTAAATGGTTACATTAAATATTTAGAAATTTGAGAGTTAATATAAAATAAATAAATAAATAACTGACGAAAATGAATTAGAGTAAAACTTAAGATTCTCAGTTGGGATAAAAAAATCAAATAAATTTAAATTATAAATAAAATTAAAAAATATTGTTTGTATAAGGAGAAATATTTTCAAATCACTTGACTAAAGTCATGCTTTTCAATTTTATATATGAAAGAAAAATGTAATTTGAAAAAAAAAGTCAATTTTTTTATAAATATTATCATTAATAAAATTGATGAATATTTTGAAATAATAACATGATAATACTTAAATTTAAAAATTAAGAATAAAGTGTTATTTTCTCTTGTGTTCTAGTTGGTTTTAATTTTAAGTAATTTCTGTACGGGAAAATGAATAGATTAAAAAGTAGTTTTTTTTAAAAAAAAAATATGCTGACTAATGAATATCTTAATGTATGTTCAAAAGAGTTGTAACTTGTTTGTCCAATAGATGAACCACCAAAGTAGTAGTCTAAGGTCAATATAACGTGGTATATTGTAATTGGTTTGAAGTTATTTTATCTTGAGTTTTCATAAGAATTGGTTCGCATATGTGAGAAGTCTAGTTTTTTTTTTTTTTTTTCAGTAAAATCTTGAGTGCAAGAAAGATGGTGATAAGCTAATGAAAAAATACATCATATTGAGTTATGATTGGTTACAAGCTAGATATAAAAAACTTTATCACATATAACTAATTATAATAGGTTTATCAATATTTATTTTGAGTTATTACAATAAAAAGTTTAGATTACTTATAATAATGGACAACTTTCTTTGTGTTTGGCTTCGATGAACTTCGTGTAATAAAGATGAACTTTGTAGAATTTTTGTACTGATTAGATTGGAGTTGAAGTTTCTTGAATAAGGCAGAAGCAATGAAAAAGTGATGAATTTCTGTGAACTAGGTGTGAATGATTGAAGATAATGATAAAGCTTGGGGAAGAAGATTTCAATAGAAATGGTGAACTAGGCGGAGTAGGATTCTTGGTAGAAGTTAGGTTAACTACTAAGGGTTTGTTTAAGTCTTTCTCAAGAAGAGAACTCAAAGAAGAGCTTAACACAAGAGTTGAGAAATTTGCAGCGTTTTATTATGTGAATCAAAGTTTTATTATGTGAATCAAACTATTTTACACATAGACTATACCTTTATTTATAGAAGAAAAAAGGAAGAGAAATTTATGAAAGAAGCTTCATTAACCTAACGTGTCAAGTAAGCTATCATACTCTAACCTTAGAGTATTTCACACGTTGCATCTCTAGAAGACGGAACCCTAGCGTGCTTAACAAGCTTTCAACGTCGTGTTGACACATGACACTGTGTAATGAAAAGTTAATCCTAATCCTACACACTAACCCTAACCCTAATGTGCCTAAAGTTTTTATTTTATAACAATGAACTAATTTATGCTTTTACAAATTTTATAATTTTGTTAAAAGGAATCAATTTTAGTCAACATCTTGAATTTTACTTTTGACTCTTATTGATTCTCAGTGTGTCTTGTCATAACTCTGGTGATAGGACCTTGTTTTGACCATTCTTCCATCATATAACACCATTAATAAGTCAAAAAAAATAAAAATTACAATTATTCCAAAATATAAAAAGATTAATTTTTGTAAATGGTTGAATACGATAATCTTTAGTTAAAGTATAAGTATTCTTTAGAATTAAATAATACATTTTCTAATCTAAGTCTTTTTTTACTCAAATTTTTTTTTGTATAAAATTAGTTTTAGTTGTAAATACATTCATAAATGTTGTTTACTTTCGTCCATCTTGAAATTTTTTTATATAAAGAATTCTCATATATATAGATACATATGTCAATTTCATCATATTTAAATTTATATTTGAATCGTTCATCAAATTATACCATTAATTTAATCTAATAATACATTTTTCATTTTCTCAATAAATCTCTTTAGTTTTTATTTAACACTTTTGTTTGCACTTTACCGGTTAATATAACAATTGGGATTATTTGTGAATTTTTTATGTGTTGTTTATTTTTCGATTCTAGTAGTTAGTAGCAATTATGATTATTAGATGATTAAAATTAGGATAAACAATAATATAAAAATATTAAATTAAAATTTTAAAAAATAATTTTAAAATTAAAATAAATTATTTTATAGGTATTTTTAACTAATTAATTATATTGAAAAAATAAATGATAAATTATTTTATTTTACATTTTTATAATAAATTTAAATCTCATTGTATATAAAACTAGTGTTATATCTTGAATCAAAAATCAAAATTTATTTTTATTAAAAATCAATTTTTTTATCAATAGTCAATTTTTTCTATCAAAAATCAAATTTTATCTTTATAAAAAAATTAAATTATATGTTTATCTAATATCAAAATTTATCTTTATTAAGAATTAAATTTTATTTTTGTCAAAAATCATTTCTTTCTTTATTGAAAATTAAATTTTATCTCTATTAAAAACCAATTACATCTTTGTCAAAATAAAATTTTATCTTTATTAAAAATCAAATATTATCTTTATCAAATATCAAATTCTATCTTTATCAAAAAAATTATATTCTATTTTTATCAAAAATAAAAAATTATCTTTATCAAAAATAAATTCTCTCTATTAAAAATTAATTTCTATTTTTATTAGAAATCAAAATTTATCTTTATCAAAATTTTATTTTACTTTTGCTATTAACTATTGAGATATTTTTTAACAAACTAGAAATATAATTTTTAATTCAAATAACAATTTTATAATTTATTATAATTTTTTCTTCCAATTTCAATTTTAATATAAAAATATAATTACAAAATTATTATAATTTTTAATGCCAAATTTAAATTTATTACAAAATATAAAATAAAATAATTTATTATTTATTTTCCTATTATAATTAATTAGTTAAAATATCTATAAAATATTTCATCTCAGTTTTTTCTATTATTTTTTAAATTTTAATTCAATATTTTTATATTATTTTTTATTTTAATTTTAATCAATAAATAATCATAATTATTAGTAATTACTATAAACGAATATAATCACAATTGTTGTAAGATAATTAGTACAATACAAAAAAGGTTATTTCAGAAATTAAAAAGTAAAAGGTTTATTAAGAGAAATAAAAATAAAAGTATACTAATAGCGTAAAAAAGTCTTTTAATATCATAAGTGTTTAGATATTTCATTTTTAGTATAACGAAAAAATATCTTTACCATAAAAATTTGGTTTAAACTTTATTTAATGATAACTTAATATGTTTTTATTTTTATTAGTTGTCATGTACATCTTTTGCTATGTAGATTTAAAATTAATTATTAAAGATAAAAAACGTGTTTAATTATCTTAATCAGTAATAAAGTCTGAATAAAATTAATAGAATATTGATTTTATATTAACATTATTATTCTTTTATTATGTTAAAATTAATTCACTATTTATTAATGATCTGTGATATAAGTTGAATTAAATCATAATGGAATGGTGATATTTGAATTTTAACAAAAAAAATAAAAAAATTTACATTGTAATATTTTCTAATTCAATTCAATAATTAATATTAAAATATAATTATGATTTTGATTCTAAACGAAGACGAGGAAAAAAATAATTACAAATTTCGTTATTAATGATAGTGATATTCAATATCAATAATAATAGAATAAAAAGAATAAAATCAAACAAATTTATATTTGTGTTACACAAATCCACCGCTCAAATTTTAAAAATATTTTGTATTTCTCATTCACTTTTCTTGCCACTAAATAATTTAACCCTCGATTATATTTTATCTATTTCTTTAATTTATTTATTTTCTGCAAAGTCTCTCCAAGCCAAAGTGGAAGTTTGTAAGCTAGGATGGTTTTGGGATAACAAATAATATCGTGAATTTACCACGCACACAGAAATACAACAACCCTAGAACAGGAACACTCTCTGTTTCTTTTCTTTCACTCTCTCTCGCGTTACGTATAATACACACATACATACATTTCGTACGTATACACAGTAATTAATATTTGTTTTCACATTCACATTGGTTTAAGGGCTCAAATCGTCGTACCCATTCCTTCCTTCACCGCCGCTCTATCGCTTCCGAACAATCACTTTTTCTCGCCACTCTCAACCCAATCGAATCCACCGTTTTCCTTCCCTTGCTTTGCAGATTCTCTGCGTCGCCCTCAGATTCACTTACGGTGCGCCCTACACTAATCTCCCTTCTTTTTCTTTATTTTCTTCTCTGACGTCCAGTTTTTGCGAATAGATCTTATTCTTATTCCATCCAAGCGATTTTCCTTTCCCTTTCGCAGTTCCGTGATTCCAACGCGGCGTCGTTTGCACTCATACTCGCGGGAGAAGAGAAAACCCTAATCAGACATGGGGAGGAAGAAGCCCACTGCCAAGGACGAGGAGAACGCGTCGCAGCAAGGCGGTGGCGGGAAATCTAAGAAGAAGGCGGTGGTCATCGACGATGATGAGTATTCCATTGGAACGGAGCTCTCTGAGGAGCCGGCGCCGGAGGAGAAGCCTGCTGCGGCGGGAAAGAAGAAAGGTAAGAAAGGCAATGCTAAAGGTAAGAATAATGATGATGATGATGTTGATGATGATGAGGATGTACCTGAAGTTGTGTTTGCTGGGAAGAAGAAGGGGAAAAGCAAGAAAGGTGGTGGGAGCAGTGCGTTTACTGCATCTGCCTTTGGTTTGCTTGGTGACGAGGATGGTGATGAGGAAGATAAATCTGAAGAGGATGGACCTGTGGTTAAGAAGGCATCGAACAAAGGGGGTGGTAGTTTGTTCAATGCATCAGCTTTTGATGCTATCGATGATGATGCTGGTGGTGAGGAAGAGGAGGAGGATGAGCCGGTGGTTAGTTTTACTGGAAAGAAAAAGTCCTCAAAGGGTTCGAAGAAAAGCGGTGGTAGTTTGTTCTCTGCCTCGGCTTTTGATGCTATTGATGATGGTGGGGATGGTGAGGTGGTGGGTGATAAGAGTAACGATTTTGATGACGATGAACCTGTTATTGCTTTCACGGGGAAGAAGAAGTCTTCGAAAGGGAGTAAGAAGGGTGGTGCTGTGTTTTCAGCCTCTGTTCTCACTGAAATTGATGATGGAGAGGAGAAGGAGGATGGTGGTGGTGATGACGACGATGACATTGGACCAATTACTTTCACTGGTAAGAAAAAGAAGTCTTCCAAGAAGGCTGCAAGTTCCGGTAGCAAAGGTGTTTCTGTTGGGGATGATGTTTCTGTACCCGAATCTGGTAAGGATGGTGATGACAAGGATGAGGATGATGTTTCTTTAGTTTCGTTTTCAGGTAAAAAGAAGTCCTCTAAAAAGAAGAGCAGTAGTACTGCTGCCAAAGGGAGTGATGAAAGTGTGGATGTAGTGGAGCCTGAGGCACCGAGTATTGGTAGTGCTGATGCTAGCAACAGCAATGTAAATAAGAGTGAAGGAGTTGCTGAAACTTCCAAAAATAAGAAGAAGAATAAGAAAAAGAGTGGAAGAACTGCTCAGGAGGAGGAAGATTTGGATAAGCTTCTTGCAGAACTCGGTGAGGCTCCTATACCAAAACCAACTGCTTCTGCGCCACAGGATGATAAAGTTCAGCCTACTCAGCCTACTCCTGAAGTAGTTCCTGTTGCTGCTGATGCTTCTGGGGATAAGGAGGGGGAAGAGGAGGTGGTAGAGTCAGCTGCTGCAAAGAAGAAGAAGAAGAAAAAGGAAAAGGAAAAGGAGAAGAAGGCAGCTGCCGCGGCAGCAGCAGCAGCAGGAAGTGCAGCAGAAAATGAATCAGCAGAAGTTAAAGCTGAGGCAATTGAACCAAAGAAGAATGACTCAAAGGCTAAGGCAGCTGATAAGAAAGTGCCAAAGCATGTTAGAGAGATGCAAGAGGCAATAGCTCGAAGAAAAGAGGCTGAAGAAAAGAAGAAAAGAGAAGAGGAGGAGAGGCTAAAGAAGGAAGAAGAGGAGCGACGCAGGCAAGAGGAACTTGAGAGACAGGCAGAAGAAGCTAAACGTAGAAAGAAGGAAAGAGAAAAGGAAAAACTCCTGAAGAAAAAGCAAGAAGGTAAACTGTTAACTGGTAAGCAGAAGGAAGAAGCCCGTCGTTTGGAGGCAATGAGGAGGCAGATTCTCAATAGCACTGGGGGTGTGACTCTCCCTTCTGGGGACTCTGGTGCTCCAGCCAAAAAACCCATATACCAGACAAAGAAGGCAAAACCAAATAATAGAAATCAGAATGGAGCTGCTGCTCAGACAGCTGAAATTGTTGAAGCGAAGGAGATTACTCCTGATGTAGTTTCAGAGGAACCAGTAAACATTGAAGAAGTAGAGTCGATTCAGGTGGATGACAAAGTTGAACTTCAGGTCACTGCTGAAGATGATGTAGTGGAAGATGACGAAGATGATGAATGGGATGCAAAAAGCTGGGATGATGTTAATCTGAATGCCAAAGGTGCATTTGCTGACGAAGAGGCTGTCTCAGAAACTAAACCTGTTATCAAAAAGGAGACTAAAAATTCCGTACCTACTCAGAACGCTGGTAAGATTTGCATTTTTTTATTGACATTTTTACTTGTTCTTACACTGCTAGAAACCTCTTTGATGATTGAAAACTACAAGCTTGGAGACATAGCGTTCCGGTCTCTATTGTTGTACCGTTATGGTCTCTACTGTTGTACCGTTATGTTAGCTATAGCGTAAAGCATCTGTGAACTTCTTTTGGTATAGGGAATTAAAAACTATGGTTCTATAAATTATTGACCAAGAACTTAGTCTTGGAATTTTTTTCCCAATGCAAGTGACTTCTTTGTTAAGTTAATATCACCTACTTTCATGAAGTATCAAATTGTTGAGATATTCTACTTGATGCTGGAATTGGTGTTAACCGGAATCTGGCATTGCGATGCCTTTTTTTCTGGTATATGATAACAATTAGTAGTTTTATATTCACCCTTGCTTTAGATTAAAACAAATGGTGTTTGATTGACACTAGTAGATTTCCCTCTGCTATGCGTTCGGTTGTTAGTTACTATTGTGTGTCTCCCAAGGGTTGTGTGAATGGATGTTTACTTATACTTTTGTTTCCCTAATAAAGTTTTACCTTTTTATTCTTTACTTATAACTACTTTCCTTCTAATGTAAAATTTATCTTTGTTTTTCTCCTATGCAACAGTGGCTACTAGTACAACTGTCTCTAGGCCTGTGACTGATGAAACTGAAAATGGAAAGCAAGCTAATGCTGTGATTATGGAAAGAAATAAGAAGCACGATTCTGACTTGAATAAGTCAAGAAAGTCTGCTGCCCCTCCTCAGCCTAATGATGAAAACCTGCGCTCCCCAATTTGCTGTATCATGGGGCACGTGGATACTGGCAAGACCAAGCTGCTGGATTGTATTCGAGGTACTAATGTTCAGGAGGGTGAGGCTGGAGGTATCACACAACAGATTGGTGCAACATACTTTCCTGCTGAGAACATACGTGAAAGAACGAAGGAACTGAAAGCTGATGCAAAGCTCAAAGTTCCTGGTCTACTGGTTATTGACACCCCTGGGCACGAGTCATTCACTAACTTGAGGTCTCGGGGTTCAGGCCTATGTGATATTGCAATTTTGGTCGTTGACATTATGCATGGGTTAGAGCAACAAACAATAGAATCACTAAATCTATTAAAAATGAGGAATACAGAATTTATTGTTGCCTTAAATAAGGTGACTATTTCTGCCTTAACACTTGTTTGAGTATTTTTAATAAGTGATGCTTATACTTGTTCCACTGTTTGACACTTTGCAGGTTGACAGGCTTTATGGATGGAAAACATGTCGCAATTCTCCAATTGTCAAAGCAATGAAGCAGCAGACTAAGGATGTTCAAAATGAGTTCAATATGAGGCTCACTCAGGTAGCACAAGATTTTATTTATTTGTTAGTTGTACCAGACTATTGTTATTGTTTGTAAATCTAATTTTCTTCTGTTTCATTGCTAGATTGTTACTCAATTCAAAGAACAAGGAATGAATACTGAGTTGTACTATAAAAACAAAGAAATGGGAGAAACATTCAGCATTGTGCCTACAAGTGCAATAAGGTAACTGCAGTAGCCTTGTAATTATAATATTCTGCCTCCTCACGCCTGTCTGAAATAAAATAAGCTTGGCATTATAATTGAAACAATGGATTGTTTGGTAAACATAGTTGGTCTTTCACCATCTATTTTTTGTAGTGAAAGTTTATTTTGGATCAAGTTCTCTGGTGTGATAAGTGTAGATGTCTCCTTTGTCATTTAGAATAAGGAAAATGGACGGGTTATGATTTTGAGACTGATGTACTGCTCGTGTTCCTGCACACACCTAACATTCCTAATGCGTAATACTAAGAGAGACAGATTTCTGAATTATTTTTTTCTTGGAAACATTTAGTGTATGAGATTAAGGGTGTGAAAGTTTATAACTAATGAAGTATTGAATTATATACACTAGGTTTTACTAACACTGATGTCAATATATGCCAACATTACTACATGGGTCATCGTTTTGGAAGAACAAAATTTCTAAATCAAACATTTTATTGGTTTTAAAACAATTTCAGTCCATTTGCTTTTTTAACATTTTTTTTCCACTATTAGGAAGCATCATCTATTGCTTCTAAATTCTAGTATTTCAGTGTGTTCCAGAACATCTTAACTTCTTTCTAATGTTTCAAATTGGTTTCAAACTGTCCGAGGTCTGACTGAAATTATCTAAAAAGTGGTGATTTGGTGGGAGAAGAGAGGGTGGGTATATGAAAAGTGGGGGCAGATTTTTGCACACCAACAGTACATGTAGAAAATGCCTAAAGTGTTACCTAAAATTGTTACACAGTCTGCATACTGCTTGTCATATGGGTGATGTTGTATTGACACTATTTTTACTTTTTGATATTTCAGTGGCGAAGGAATTCCCGATTTGTTATTACTATTGGTTCAATGGACCCAGAAAACAATGGTTGAGAAACTTACATACAGTGAAGAAGTGCAGGTTAGCTTTACTGTAACCTAATATTAAAGTTAGTTGAACGCTTTCTGATGGTTTAACTGTAGGGACCTAATTGTTTGTTTATTATGGTCACCAGTGTACTGTTTTAGAGGTTAAGGTTGTTGAAGGCCATGGAACTACGATTGATGTTGTTTTAGTTAATGGTGTTCTTCATGAAGGAGAACAAATAGTTGTATGCGGAATGCAGGTAAGTGTCTTAAATTCTCACTACATCTTTTAGCGCCCGATCTGTAGTTAAGGCTAATGAAATTTTTATTATAGGGTCCAATTGTTACCACAATTCGAGCTTTATTGACACCTCATCCAATGAAGGAACTTCGTGTCAAGGTATAGTCACACAATTAAGTGTTCTTTATTAATTGGCACATTTATTTACCTGTAGGAAAATTTGAACTTTACCGCATAACTATCTACTATGAATGTGAACAAGAGATTATTTATTAATTTCATAACAAGTATGGTTTTAATGAGTTCCAATGATCTTAAAAGTGTTGGAAGAGATCCTGATCATTATGTTTAACATGGTGAGCCGAGCCAAAAAACCAGAGGGGTGGGTCTTAGATATTAATTTAGACAAGAAAACTATTTGGGCATGTCAAATGCCATCCTTTCATTATCAACATCAGCAATTTGTGTACTGAGTAATGTGTTCTATATTGGCAAATCCTATCCAGGCAGAGAGAGTATTATTTAGTATCTCTTACACTTCACAGCACAGTAATAATGGTATAATTTCAGGGAACATATCTTCATCACAAAGAAATCAAAGCTGCAATGGGTATAAAAATCACTGCCCAGGTATTTCCCGGTGATATTGATTGTTCTTTTGCTATTTTTATTCTATTGTCTTGTGCTTAGGAATGCTTAAGCTGTGGTACTGTGTTTCATTTAGGGCCTTGAGCATGCCATTGCTGGCACTGGTTTATATGTGGTGAAGCCTGATGATGATTTAGAAGATATAAAAGAAGCAGCAATGGAAGATATGCAGTCAGTCATGAGCAGGATTGATAGGACTGGTGAAGGTGTTTGTGTACAGGCATCTACCCTTGGTTCCTTGGAAGCATTACTGGAGTTTTTGAAAACTCCAGAAGTCAGTATCCCTGTTAGTGGTATAAGCATTGGTCCTGTACACAAAAAAGATGTAATGAAGGCCAGTGTTATGCTTGAAAAAAAGAGAGAGTATGCGGCTATATTGGCATTTGATGTCAAAGTTACACCTGAGGCTAGGGAACTGGCAGATGAATTGGGTGTGAAGATATTTATTGCTGATATCATTTATCATCTGTTTGATCAATTTAAAGCTTATATTGACAACATTAAAGAGGAGAAAAAGAAAGAAGCTGCTGATGAGGCAGTCTTCCCATGCGTTTTGAAAATCTTACCAAATTGCATTTTCAACAAGAAGGACCCAATTGTTTTGGGAGTTGATATTCTTGAAGGCATTGCAAAGGTATTGTTATTTTTTATTGAGGGAATTTTTTTTATAGGGTTGCAATTATCTGTTGAATAACTGTTTTCTTCACTAAAGGACGAGGTTCTTTTTGGCTGGAGTGAATCCAGCAGTTTTAGTATTTGTTTTAAGTCTATTTTTGACAGAGGAATTAGCAATTGTATTTCTCTGTCCCATATATAATCTAGGCTGCGGTTTGAGTAATTATAATGTGGTGGAAATTTATGCATGAAATTTGTTTCACATGCTCGGTAGTTGGTATAACAAAAGTATTGGAAAAGTGGAAGTGGAATGCTACTTATTTATGCTCCATCCTACAAATTTTGCCTCTTTTAAGCATGAAATTGAGCTGAATGTGACTTTTGACCCTTACCAAGCAACAATTAGTTTACTTTTAACGTCTAAATGCTTTAACATTTCTCGGTTTGATATCTCTGACCATTGAAGATCCTGTTTTGCCTGAGTTTATGATGTTAAGGACGTGTCATGTTATTTTGTGAAGCCTGTTGTGTGCAATGCACAAAGGTAATTATTTTGATTCTTTAATTTGCATCTAATATTTGTCCATTTGACAGATTGGGACTCCGATTTGCATTCCTTCTAGAGAGTTCATTGATATTGGTCGCATTGCCTCCATTGAGAATAACCATAAACCTGTTGATTATGCCAAGAAGGGGCAGAAAGTAGCCATCAAGGTATGTTCTTGGACTGAAACTAAATCCTTTATAATGAACCTCTCCAAACTCTCAAACTTATTACCAATGAAAATAGAATTTGAAATATTGATTAGAAGCCTGTGTATTAAACAAGAACCAAAAAGCTTCTACTTGTTAGTTGTACATGTCAAAAGGAGATCATTAATGTCTGTTTTAAATTTAGTTAGAAGTGTAATAGTTTTATTACGTTGACAAAAAATTTCATATTCCATTTACACGATTTAGTCATGATCAATAATTAATTAGACACGATGGCTGTTGAGAAAATGGTGAGAGAAAAGTTAAGAGGTGCATGATAGGGAGAAATGGAACGATTTGCCTTGGGTATTCTTGGTGGCAACCTTACTGTGAGTTTCCAATTTGTTTTACAGATTGCTGGCAGCAATCCTGAAGAGCAACAAAAAATGTTTGGAAGACATTTTGAGATCGACGATGAACTTGTAAGCCATATTTCACGGAGATCTATTGATATTCTCAAATCAAATTATCGGGTAAGTCTGCAATAACAAGCATCATGAACAAATGTATTTAACTGTTAATGGATTTAGTTGAAAATGTGTCTAAGTTACATCTGTTGATTGATATAGGATGATCTATCTATGGAGGAATGGAGGTTGGTTGTGAAATTGAAGAATCTTTTCAAGATACAATGAGGAGACTTCATGTGTGGGCACTAAAGTATTCAATTCAGAAAAGCAAGGTTTTGTGGCTAATGTTTGGCTCTATGCAACGCTTTGAAGGATTTGTTGAGGATGCGGTGGGATTCCCCATGGAGACCAGTATAGATGATACAAAGATTCAGGTGGATGTCGCTGTGCTATGGAGAGGCAATGTGTAACAGATGAGACTCCAATGCTTTGTCGGGTGGGAAACTCAGATCAAAAGTGTGCGGAAAGGGTAACTGGCAAGGTCCAAATTTTGTGAATTACTATCTTATTTATATACATATCTATGGTATACATGGATGCAAATAAGGGTTCCAAATGCAGTTCAGTGAGGAAAAGGAAAATTTTTCGGGAGTAATTATTGATTTGACTAAAAAATTGATAACTTTTGGTTTACAGTACGTCTGTACAAATTTTTTACATTTATAGCCATTGGCACTTTATTTTTCGGGAGTTAAATATCCTTTTGGTGTTCCATTCGGCCAAGCATTTGCTTGTGGAAACCGGTATTAAGGGCAAAGATTCAACCAAGCCACGTGGAGCCTGAAATTTATGTTTTTGGATATGTTGACACGTTGAAGGTTAGAAAAGGATAGCCAGCCATATCTCTCACGCGGCGAAAGTATACTAGGACCGTCAGATTTATTTATTTTCAAATCAATGGTGAAGAATGTCCTTTGTTCAATACTTGAAACATCTTACTCTGGATTTCCAAATAAAGAAGCGTAGAGGGGGAGGAAGGGTAGAATGGTGCGTTGTTGTTGTCGCTTCAGCGGGCACTATAATTGCCATTACGGATGTTGGGAGTAGAGAACAACGATGGAGAGGAGTAAAACATTCTCATTGGATCACTCTTACCAATGTTAACGACGTTGGCATGCAATCCTCATTCGCTCGGACTAGATAGAGATATCTGGTAGAGGCGTAGGAAATTTTGTAAGGGGAGAAACAAATTTGGAAAAATAAGAGGAAAACTAAAAATGAAACATGAAAAAGGAAAATTTTAAAATTATCAAATCTAACGGATATAAAATACTCTTATGGTGGGAGGTATTGATGGTCTATCCCATTCCCACATTTAGAAGTGTTCATTGCCATGTCAGCATTTAGAAGTTTTCTTGAGTAGGGTACCTTGACATCTCAGCATTTATTTAGTAGTTATATATATAGTTTAGGGCTATATAAACTGTTCTCGAGTCGTGTGAAATACTCTGCACCTCTAATTTGTTGATACTGTAGTACATCACTTTTACTCCCATAAGAATGGCTGTCACCCCATTCCTGTTTTTTTGGGGTTAATTTCTGTCATAGTTCTTTCCTGAATAAGATAATTTTGTCCAATCCTAATTCCATCGGCTTCTTCGTTCCTATTTTATTGTCCTTGACACCCAAGCTCTCGACGTGGAACCTCTCCACAATCATTTAAGCTGGTGGCAGCACCTGGCTTGATACACAGTATTTTCTGCATCTCCATAAGTGGTTACCAATCTCCATTCTGAGTTAAATTATTGTATGGAAAATACAAACACCAGAAAATTAATCAGTAAGGACAATATTAGAAAGCAACATTTACCACTGGTTTCTGTTCTAGCCGGAGGAAAGTTACACACTTCCCAACAGATTTTGTCAATGATCATATCAAGTGTTATCTTATGCTTGAACAAAACCAGGACATAACATATTGCACTTGTATTATTAAATTGTTGAAATATGAAATAGGAGAGGGAAATGTGTTTTGTTATTTTAGCTTGATATACAGGACTTTCATAGGTCACAACATAATTAAGTATCAAGATAAAATTACGGAAATTTAAAATGACATACACAAAAAAAATTTGTGAAGTCCCGTTACTTACCCTTACTACGTAAATACAAGCTTAATTAAATATGAAGTATATATAAATTTGAATATTTTTAATTTAATTTTTTATTAAAAAAATTATTTTATTAAGTGTTTTAAAATATTTTTTATTTTCATCTAAATATCTTGTATTTGATTTTTTAAATTTATTCTTTTACTCTAGTCTCTTTTAACTCATTAGTCAAGTCGTCCCTTTCTTTTAGAAAAAAGACTAATTGATAAGTAGGAGAAGGAGGTAGTAGAGAAAAAAAACATAAATTAATAGAAAAAGCAAAATTACAATTCCATTATGCTTTTGGTGACAAAATTAAATAACAAATTATTTAAATAAAAATAAAAAGAATTTTAAATACATAATTAAACAAAGAGTTTTAACATATTCTTAATTTAAAATATCCAAAATTACAAATGAATTAGAACATAATTAAACCTAAATACAATTATCAAACAAACTTAAAAAAAAAATAAGTTTTTGAATCCTTGATAAGGCACAGAGGAAAAAATTAAGTACAAACCATCCAATACGTACGGCAGCATTTTGCTATTCCATTTTCGATCGATATAACTGAACCATTAAGTTGTCCTTCGCCAGCTTCACAGAAGAAGCATGGTCTAACTAATGAATTAATAATTTAATTTAGTTCTTTATTGAAAATTAATAATTAATCAAAAGAATTTGAATATTTGAACTAATTAGTATATTAACATTTTAGGCCGGGAAAGTTTGCTGAAGATAGTATTTTCCAATATTAAAATTAAATTAAATTAAGACGTGCAAGTAACCACCAAGGTTTATCAATATATAAATTCTGCTTTTGATTTACTTGTGATCAAGACTGTAATGGTTGAAGTTGTAAATACAAGTTCAAAATCTGCCATTAAAATTACCATATGGAACTGAAATAACCTATACAATTTGTTTGCCCCTTTAGTTAGAGTGTAAAAATAAGAGATTTTAAAATGAAATTTATGAGTACTTATTTGATTCTTTTATTTTTAAACCATTTTCTTAAACTCATTTTTTTTTATAAGTTATTCACATCCAATTTGCAAATGGAAAACTAGGATAAAATATCTTGCAAAGAAAAACAATTCCTTTGTTTTATTTTTAATTTTTTGCAAGGGAATTTTTCTTCAAACTCAAGTTTGATACAAACTTTTTGTTTTTGTTAATTATGGGATAAACTTTCTATAAGTTTGAGGCGATCGATCTACTTAGCAATAAGTATATTGTATTTTGTACATGGAATTGTTATCATATTCAATATGCCTTCAATTCATTTGAAATAGGTTTTAATTGGACTAAATTAACTCGAAGAATACACAATATTTAAATGCAGAGTCGTGAAAAGGTTGAGGTTTAAAGGGGTTGGATTGGATGAAACCTGAGGATCTACAACTTTTCAACCTCTATCAAAGAGAAAATCCACTTTTTAAATATTGAACGGCGAAAATTCAAATCTCTTAAATGTCAATATCCCTTGCTGCATGGATTAATAAACTGGACGTTTTCGAGTGAAAGAAGAGCCAATAACCTTTTGATTTTTTGATACATAAACAACAATATATGTATACAAGGTTATAAACAACAATATATGTATACAAGGTTATGATACACCTTTTAATGGTAGATTATTGCCATGCCAACTTTCTTCTATTCACGTCGTCTCGCCTCATGATTTATTATGAAAAGCAAAAATGAGGGGACTCTGGAGAGAGGTGATAAAAGGACATTACTTAGTTGACAAATATAATACCCAGTTAGCAAAACACACTTCACAAGGAGAGAGACACATATTGGTAACTAAAGACCACTTGACCCAATCAACTTGGTTAGTCCAAAAGTTATAGCCATGGCTAGCCAACCCCCAACCAACACTCTCACACAAGACCTAAATGTTGGAGCCTTACCCAACACTGCCCCCAGCCAACCAAACACCACAAGAGCAAAGCTCACTGCTCCCAAAACCACACCTAGCCTCACTTTATACTCCCTTATGAAAGAGGCTGCAAGAAGAGGCACCATTGCACCAACAGAAAATGCTAAAGCTGAGGCTGCTGCAGCATGTATAGGGTTTGGCAAACTCTCTTTCTCCTTCTCATCTTCCTCTTCATCTCTGTGTCTGCCATTGTCCCTTTCGTTATCCCTTTTCATCTGGGCAACTTCTATGTCCAGCTGCGAATACACAGACACAAACTCCCCTATGGCCATGCTGCATGCCCCAGCCACTAGCCCTGCAAACCCTGTTAGGATCATCACTTTGATGTCTTGCTTCACTGCTCCCACACCCATCATCAGGGATGCTGTTGAGACCAACCCGTCATTGGCTCCTAGGACAGCAGCACGTAGCCACTGAGATCGCTTTGAGTAGTCAAAGTCCTTAGTTTCAACCTCCAGAGTTTCTTGTTGCTCAAGGTCATTGTTTGGAAGCACTTGTTTGGTTTGGTTAAGGGATGAGTTATCAGATGCCATGAAAAAGGGTAACTTACACTTGAGGAAGAGATATCTGATGGAGGATGTGGAGGACACACGCTAACAAAGAAGGGTATTTATGGATGAACATTGTCTATCTTGGAGGCAACGGTGGGGCAACCCCACTAATCGAAAAACAAATTTTATATATTCACCGAATGCACACGGATATGTATATCCTCAAAGTAATTTCAGCTAATTTCACCTAGTGTATGTGTTAGATATTCAAATATTAATCTAAGTATGATATTGAGTACAAACGAGAAAGTTAAATATATAAAAAAATGACTTATAAACCTAATGCATGTTTTAAGATTTTGAATTAAAAGTGATATCATTTCTTTATATAATTTATCTTGATTTTCATTGTTTGAGATCCTATGATATTTTTTTCCTTAAATTTTTTCAAAGCTTAACTTTAGTGAACTTCTTAGAGAACTAATTAATCTAAACACTTTTCTTTAAGAAAAAGTAAATTATTGTTGCCCCATTTATTAAAGAATGTATGAAAAAAGAGGGGAATGATTGAGCAAGTGTGTGCTGCAATGGTGACATTTTGTAAAAAGGATGCTAATGTAACTTTATTTGAGGTGGTCAAAATACGAAATGCACTTTCTAATGCAGTCAAGCTTTGTGTGGCTAGTCATGGCAATAACTTTTGGACTAACCAGAATAACTTTATATGTAGCCAAACATAGTGAATTATGGGCAATATATTTGTAATCGGTTGGTTTGTAAGTAGCTTGTACACTCTACAGAATGTAATTTGGGGTGTGAGTGAAAAATTAAGTGTTTCTATACATTCAAATTTCACAAGGCAAGCATTTTTCTTTATCAGCAACACAAGGCAAACATTTCTCAATTTATAGAGATTGCTTTTCATAACAAAACATGATAGAGTTATCAAAACATCTAAAGACGTTATTTTAGCATATTTGAATTCGAAACATTAACAAATATATAAAAACATTACAAACAGTGAACTGGTTTTAGGGTCATGCCGTGTTGAAATGGTGTTAAGGGATATGTTATTTTTCAGATACACATAAAAAAAAGTTGGAAAAGAGACCCACCAAGTGACATATGGATATCTTAATTAACCAAAGTACATTTGACAGACACAGCTACTGAAGTGCAAAAAAATATATTCATGAAATTAATGTAATATCACTGCTAGCTTTTGTTCACCAAAAAGAGAGAGCACCTCTTTCTGAGTGTTCATGAAATCATATCTGTTGATTGGATAAAAAGCTATTCTCCAACAAAAACTGTATTTTAGAATATATAAATCATTGAATCGTAGAAGCTGTAGAATTAATGGTACATATAGCGATCCACACAAAGTAAAAGCATTGACAGTGTCACGACGTGAATGAATGATTCATAGAAACCATATAATTGTAGATAATTTATCTATCCACAAAAGTAATCAAAATTTATACTGACCAGAAGCTCATGTATGGCATGACTCAGATAAAGAACAAAACGTTAAGATAACCAAAATGAATTTGCTTTTTCTTCACACGCGAAAACGAGAGGGAAAAGCACATTATTGAGGCCCCTTTGTTTCTTGGGTTAGAACAGCAGGGTCTAGTAGTACCACAAAGAGTTTCGTATTGCATTGAAAAACGAATGAAAGCTTTATAAGTGTATCACAACAAATTGTATATATTCTTTACGTGGTTGCTTGTTATGGTCATTTTCTTAGTTTTAGTTTGTAACTTCTAAATCATAAGCATTGGAATTAGCAGGATACCATATTTTTAGTCACTAGAAGGGATTAAATTATTTTATACCCATTAAATTGTTTAAAAATTTAGTGATCAAATTATAAGAAATTTATAAATGTATTGTAGGAAAATTATAAGAAAAAATATAGTTTACATTGATTCTAGAAGTACGTTTAAAATTATTTTAGTTGTAGTTTAAGAAATATGTATTTTTGCTACTCTAATTTTGTCATAGTAATTTCATTTATATTTAATTTTTATTTTTATATTACATTGAGGAAATTTTATTTTTCATTTAAATTTAGTACAAATGGTCAATGTAAATAACAATTATTTATGTCAGTTTTGGTTATTATCAATGTAATAATTAGCGATTCTGTGTTGAATTTGTCAAATATGACATAAAACTAAAAGTTAAAATATTTTTAATTAAGAATCATATACATCGATAATGTTGGTGTTTTTATGTGATGTAAAAATAATTTTTTATGTCACGTCAAAATCTACATAAAAGATCGTGATTTTTACATTTTCCAATTTACGTCAGTCTTTTTATGTAATGTAACTTCAATCTAAAAGTCGATGTAAAGAAAAAAAAGTATCTTTTATTATAGGGAGTTCTAAATATAAACATTTCTAAAATATAAAAAAGAAAAAACAATTATAAGGGACAATAATAAAAAACATTATTCGGTTAAAGTATTATCATTTTAATATATATATATATATATATATATATATATATATATATATATATATATATATATATATATATAAATATTATTATAAATATATATAAAAATTTTTTTTTTTATAAAATTATAAATAAT